>Ga0182024_10003285_pt1 | contig 38749 bp, 37 predicted proteins | sample P32metaG_FD_120480 | JGI IMG/M metagenome (GOLD analysis project Ga0182024, IMG submission 120480) | Permafrost microbial communities from Stordalen Mire, Sweden - P3-2 metaG (Illumina Assembly) | ecosystem: Environmental > Terrestrial > Soil > Wetlands > Permafrost | place: Sweden: Stordalen...
GTGGACCCGACGTGACAGGAATGCAACCTCGCACTGGCGGCTCACTTGAGGCCGATTCGGCGTATGGCTATAGAAGGTTTCACGCCTTCGAAGTACACTGTCCCCCATTTCGAAGTTTGGGGGTTGTGAGATGTCGAAGTACCTGATCTCGTTCGACGATGGCGCAATGACCTTCACCGAGGAGGAGGGGGCCGCGGTGGGAGAAGCCGCACACCGGGTGGTTCAGGCGGCCCAAGAAGCAGGGGTGTGGGTCTTTGGCGGCGGGGTGGAGAGCCAGCAAGCGAGTGTTGTGGCTGTCAACGGGATGGTCACTGATGGCCCATACCCGGAGACCAAAGCTGTTGTCGGCGGGTTCGCGATCGTCGACGTGACCTCGCGCGAAGAGGCGTTGAAGTGGGCTATCGAGTTCGCCGCCGCCTGTCGCTGCGCACAGGAGGTCCGCGAGATAATGTTCGACCCGCTCGTCTGATCAAAAGAGGCTCGTCTCAGCCAGAGCAGTACTTTGCTTCGACCGCTACACAAAAACCTCCACGAAGGCTGGGCGGAGGACCCGTGCGATGGCTGCCGTTGCCCAGCCCCGAAGCGAGCCGAGTACTGCCTCTGGCATGGACCATGGCGGTCCGGCCGGGCGGACTGACACCTCGCGATATGGCAGATGGCTTGACTTTAGATAGTTGAACTGTATATACTGCCGGGCATGGCAAAGCGGCCGATGCAAGAGGCGACATTCATGATCCTGACGGCTCTAGCCGCAGGCCGCCAACATGGCTACGGGATCATCACCGATGTCAAGGAGATCTCAGCTGGCCGAGTTCATCTGAAGGCCGGCACGTTGTACGCGGCGCTTGAGCGTCTGCGCGCGGACAAGCTGATCGAGGTGGACCGGGAGGAGATTGTGGATAGCCGGTTGCGCCGTTACTACCGGTTGACGCCCGCAGGCGGGGAACTGTTGGCCGCCGAGGCTGCCCGGTTGCAGTCCAACGCTCACGTCGCGATGTCGCGCTTGAAGCCGGCTCTGGGGCTGATCACATGACTGGCTCCGCAGGCCTCGAACGACGATACGGGCGGCTGTTGGCCTGCTACCCACGTGCGTTCCGGCGAGAACACGAGCAGGAGATCCTCGCAGTGCTGATGGCCGGCGCCGACGAGGGTCAACAACGGCCCCGACTGGGAGAGGCCACCAATCTGATTAAACACGCGCTCTGGATGCGTCTGGGGCTTTCCCGAGGAGGAATCATGATTAACGAGAGGACGTTCCCAATCAGCGTCGATCCACCCAGCCGCACCATCATGGCGGCGTTCGGCGCCGGTCGAAAAGCCCCGCGGGTGACGATGAGTGCTTCAACTGTCGACGTTCGTATGGGGTGGGCATTTCACGCCACGATCCCTCGCGAGGCGGTGGTGTCTGCTCGGTCCCTGAACAGAGACGAACTGCGTGGACCCTTTAGAATCAGCGTTCTCCGCGGAGTCAACTACTGGCCACGCACCGCCCTTGTCAATGGCGCCGGGACCGGACTGGTCGAGATCACGTTGGATCGTCAGAAGTGGGTGTGGCTGGGTCCACTCCGAGCGCCGATGCGTCGGCTCATCGTGAGTGCCGAGGACCAATCGGGGCTCGCCGCGGCGCTCAACCCGAGCCCGCTGGCTCCGGGTGACCCAACTCTGTAGTCACGAGGCTGGTAGCTTCCGCGTGCGCCAGCACCATCTCTAAAGTGACCGTCTTGGGTGCCCCGCGTTGAACGTTCTTTACAGTGAAGTCGGCCTCTTGGAATCGGAGTTTGTTGGAGTCGGAGACCCGACGTGACAGTTCTGCAACCTTTCACTGGCGATTGGCACCCTAACCCTCATTGGTCTCGAAGATCCGACCAATCGGTTTTCCTAGGCGATGGCTGCTTTATAGATTCAATGAGGTCAAGTCGCGGCTTGGCGAGCTTCGCGCTCAACCCGGTCACGGTAGTCGCGCCACCACTCGCTGTCGTGCTCCGGGACGTTGCTGTCATCCGCGGCATAGCCGATCGAGCCGTCAATGAGTTCTCGAACGAGATCAGCGTGCCCGACGTGGCGGAAGGATTCTGCGATGACGTGAACGAGCACGTGGTGAAGGGTGACAGGGTGATCGCCCCACCACGGCACGGAACCCGCGGCGTTAAGGTCCAGTGCCTCGATCGTCGCATTCGAGGTCTCGCACGCCTTGCGATAGTTGCCGACAATGTCTTCCCTCGATTCGTCGGCTCGTGCGAAAAGGTCTGCGTTGTCCTCTGCTCCATCCACGAACCAAAGATTGGGCTGGCCCATGGGTCGCCCAAAGACAGGGCCGAAGTAACCGAGCTCGACGTCGGTCAGGTGCTCGACGATCCCGAGGAGGTTGGTCCCACTCGGAACGAGCGGGCGGCGGACGTCGTACTCCGATAGGCCGTCCAACTTCCAGATGACGGCGTCACGAGCGGTCTGCAGGTAGCTAAGCAAAGCATTCTTCATGGCTAAATACCATACGCGACCATCGAACCGAGCAGTTGTGGTCACTCGGAGATCATCGGTGTCGGAGACCTGACGTGACAGTTCTGCTACCAAGTATTGGTGACTGAGTACTTACTGATTGACTGACAGACCATTCGCCCCGAGTTCAGGCCAATCAATCAGATGTTTCTAAAAGGAAATGAACTCCTCTTAGCACTAGCTACGTCGGACTCGTAGCCTGGCGTAAAGGCACATAGCTGAAAATACCAAAAACGAGATAATTGCCCACCCCGCTGCGGCCAGCCAGGATTGATTGTCGTTCCAACGTTGGAAAACTCCAAAAATGACTCCAGAGAGTAGTCCCGCCTCGACTAACCGTTTTGCGGAGGGCCTGACGAATGAAGATCGTGGGATTGCGTACCATGGTCGACCGTCTGGGAACCTGTCTGACACTGGGACCTCTCTCAATTAGAACTACCAGGGAATCTAACTCTGCAAACGTACAGGCCCGGCATTGGAAAGGCTACTTAGTGCAGCCGCTTCAAAGACTCTGTCGAAGCTGGTTAGGAATCGATCTGATCGAGTCATCGCTGGCAGACGGCACGCGATCCTCCTAATCGTTGGGAAGGCATCGACGAGTGACGTCAGCGTCGAGGGGACTCATCCCTTTCGACGACTTTCCACTTGGATCCCACCAAATGAAGCTGTTCAACTCGTCACTCTCGACTAGGTCCGGTGCGCCGTCAAGAACAACGGTAAACACCGCGGCCAAGTATCTGGTCGTTGCGCCATCGAACAAGAATTCTGCCCGCGCGACCAGCGTGACCTCGTCGGCCCGGATGCCGGTTTCTTCTCGTAGTTCTCGAAGTGCCGCCTCGTGAGCCGACTCACCCGCCTCCACTGCTCCGCCTGGTAGCTCCCACTGCTGTCGACTGACGTTGAAACCGAGCAGCACTTGTTGGTCCCATTCAACAACGATCAGGGAACAAGCGGGCGGTTGCGATCCATACATTTCCTCCGGTAACGCACTGTCGAGACGAACAAACGACACAAGGCTTCCACCACGCTCGTCGAACATTGGGAGCTCCGTCATGAACAAACCGTACGGTGACATGATGACTCTAAAGTTGGGTCAGTCCCTTAGCGGCAATCTCTTCGAAAACTCGCACGTCGGCTTCGAAAGGCGAGTTCGGCTCGGGCCAATGAATCACTAACTCAGTAATCCCGAGTTCCTGATAACGTCCGGCCCAGTCAACGAAGGCATCAAGAGACGCGAGTGGTTGATCAGTTGAAAAGCCGTTCAAGAGGACCTTGTCCAGCTCCTTTGGGTTTCTTCCCATCGTCGAAAGAATCTCATCGAGGCGGACCATCTGCGACGACACGACATCGAAACAGGATTCGCTCTCGTTTGCCGAACGCCCTAGCGTGACCCAACCTTCGCCGTATTGGGCGGCCAGTCGCATCCCCCGCTCTCCATTACCTGCGATGAAGAACGGCGGACGAGGCTGCTGCACGGTTCCGGGCAACATCCGGGCCTCACGCGCGCTGTAGAAAGTTCCTTCAGATGAGGTCTCTGAGTTTCGCATCAGTTCGTCAAGCAAACTTACGAACTCGACGAAGCGATCGGTGCGCTCACGCAGCGACCACTCGGCCCCTCCGAGAACAGTGGCGTCGCCTCCCACACCTCCGGCCCCGATCCCGACGATGAGTCGACCGTTCGACACGTCGTCTATGGAGAGGAGGTCTTTGGCCAGCGGCACGGGGTGGCGGAAGTTCGGCGACGTCACCAGGGTGCCCAGTCGGATCCGCGACGTCACCAGCGCAGCGGCCGTGAGGGTGGGGACCGCGCCAAACCACGGTCGATCTTTCAGACGGAGCCACGAGAGATGGTCGTACGTGTAGGCCGCATGGAAACCTAGCGCCTCCGCCCGTCGCCACTTCTCGCTCGACGCGGGCCATCGCTCTAGGGGAAGAATTACAACACTTAGGCGCACGAGGTAAATCTATGTCGCCCGCGCCCTGTCGCTGAATACACGAGCTTGACTCAACTTCGCTACGCAACTTTCTTGAGTCACGTGGTGACACGTGCAATCTCAATCATAAAAAATATTTGTTTGTCAACTTCGCGACTTCGTGAGCCCGACCAGTTATTTGACATCACCGCTCGTAAAATCGAAAAGAATTCGCGATGTCGGGAGCAGTATGCAGTCAGTTGAATTAGCGAAGATTTTTACCCTCCTTGACACCATCCCTCTCGGGGCTTACGTCTTTCAACTCGAAGATTGCGAGCGGGCGGAGAGTCTGCGGGTCCTTTACGCCAATGGCGCCAGCGAAAACATGATCGGCGTGGAACCATCGCTCGTCGTGGGGACGCTGGTCGACGAGTACTTTCCCAATTCCACGGAAGTCGAAGGACTGGCCAAGAGCATTTGCCTAGCGATTACCAATCAGAAGCCCCATAACTTTGGACTGGTCTCGTACGGCGACAAGCACTTCACGGAACAACTCTTCACGCTGTCGATATTTCCGCTGGGTTCGGACCTGGCGGTGGCGATGTTCGACAACTACAGCGCCGGTTCGTCGTTGAACACCGAACTCGACGCCATCGTCGAGTTCTCCGTCGACGCCATTATCTCGTGGGATCTGGACGGCACGATTCTCACGTGGAACCACGCAGCGGAGCGTCTCTTTGGCTACACCAGCGCCGAAGCCATCCGTCAATCAATGGCGATGCTCCTTCCACCGGACCGACTCAACGAGTTCTCGTTCTTTCTCGAGCAACTCAAGATGGGCAATCAGATCGAACTCTTCGAAACCAAACGACTCCGAAAGGACGGTACGGTCATCGACGTCGCCTTAACGGTCTCGCCGATTGTGGATCGCAGCGCACGATCGATTGGCGCTACCACCGTCGCTCACGACCTGGGTCGGCGCAAACACAACGAGGCCCACTTACAACAGTTCGCGGCGATTGTCTCCGCTTCGTTCGACGCCGTCGCGAGTGTCAGTCTCAGCGGTCTCGTCCTTAGTTGGAACGCCGCGGCGGAAGAGCTCTTTGGTTACTCCGCCGACGAGATGATCGGCAGTTCTGTCTATGACCTGAACTTCGAGTCAATCTTTGAATCTGGGGCCAACCTCGACGAGATGCGAGAGCGATCGCTTCGTGGGGAGCGCTCGGTGCCCTTCGCCGTTCGAGCCAAGCGAAAGGACCAGTCTGAGGTCGTTGTCTCGGTCGCGCTGTCACCGATCATCGACGGATTGGGTGACGTCATAGGCATCGCCGCGGCGATTCGAGATATGACCGAACAGCATCGGCTCGAACTGCAGCTTCGCCAATCCCAGAAGATGGAGGCGGTCGGACTCGTCACCGGCAGCATCGCGCACGACTTCAACAACGTGTTGCACGTGATACGCGGCTACAGCGCGATCTTGATGAAAGTGGTGAAGGACGAGGAGACCCGCGACGGCTTGCGCCACATTGATCAAGCGGCCCAGCACGCCGCCGAGTTCACCCGCCAACTGCTCGCCTATTCACGTCAACAGGTGCTCGTGCCCGAGCTCGTGGACCTCAAGGAAGTGGCCGAGACGGAACTCACGTTCCTCCAACCGATGATCGGCGACACCATCAGGGTTATAACGGATCTACAGCCCGGCATCGAGAACATTTTGGTCGATCGAACCCAAATCGAACAGATAATTCTGAATCTCGCCATCAACGCGCGCGACGCGATGCCCGAAGGCGGCACGCTCAGCGTAAGTACTTCAAATATAGATCTCAGCGACGAGTACGCCGCCTCTCATAACGGGTCACGAGCTGGTCCGCACCTCTTGTTAGAGTTCGCCGACTCCGGCGTGGGCATGGACCAGAACACCGTGCGCCAGATCTTTGACCCGTTCTTCACGACCAAACCCGAAGGGACAGGCCTGGGGCTGGCGACCGTGTTTGGGATCATGAAGCAAAACGGAGGCCACGTGTCCGTGAGCAGCCGCCCGGGACTGGGCACGACGTTTAAGTTGTACTTTCCGCTTTCGCCCTCGCCGCTGAGGCGCGCCGTCGATACTTCGGTCGCTCGGACCCTCGGCGGACACGAAACCATTCTTCTGGTGGAGGACGCCAAGACGGCCCGACTGTTGGTGGCCGAGTCGTTGACGTCCTACGGCTACAGCGTGCTTGAAGCCGCGAACGGACACGAGGCCCTCGAGATCGCGCGCACTCACGCCGGTTCGATAAGTCTGTTATTGACCAATGTGATCTTGCCCGAGATGAACGGGCAGGAACTGGCCGATCAACTGCTCGCTCAGTCTCCTGCGCTCAAGGTGCTCTTCACGTCGGGCTATCCCGCCGACACCGTCGTCCGCCAAGGCGTCGTGGGCGCCGAGAGCGCAGTGATCGAACAGCCCTGGCTGCCCGAGGAACTTGCGCGCGCCGTGCGCAACACGCTCGATCATGATGACGAAGCGAACAGCGTGGAATCACTGGAGACCGTAAGTACGTAGAGGTTGAGACGAACCTCGGCGCTTTGGATTTCGACGTTACAAGTAATAACCGGAGTGGATGTAGATGCACGGCACGCCTTCACTCACGTACATCGCGTGATTCTTCGGATCGTCATCGAGTGCGAGTCGCACGTCAAAACCCTCGAGGACGAGTTCGCGCAACGTCTCGCGCTTGAAGCGATCGACCCCGGAGTAGTCGCCGTACTCTCGCATGATGAGTAAGTCCCAACGGACCTTATAGCGCTCGAGCCACGCCACGGTGTGGGGCTGGACTCGGCGTGGTCGTCCGGTGACCAGGATCACCGACAGCGACTGGTCGAGTAACTCCAAGAGTCGTTCAATCTCTTCGATGGTGGGATCGTCACCTACGGCGTCAAAGAAGCTGCGCCAATCGCCCCAGTCCAGATAGTGCTGGCGACCGGCGGCATCGGCCAACACACCGTCGATGTCAAAAATCACGGCCGGACCCGGAGCTAGCGGCGCCTCGCGCCAGTGCCAGTTTTCGTGAGGGCTCGTAGCTGTCATTAGTGGTTTCGTCGTCGTGGACGGTGCCACGGTGATGTCTGCGAGACTAGACCCCGTGGCGGTGACTGAACGACGTACCATTCCCGTCCCGTACGGAGATCACGTGTACGTGGTGAGCGACCTCTCGCTCTCGCCCACTACTAACGTCACGAGTCGGCCCGTGACCGAGCTGCTCAACTTGCTCGCGGACATCGACGACGCCGCGCTCGTGGTGGTCGCGGGCAACCTCTTTCACCCCGATCCGACCTCAGATCTGGCCAAGTTCATCGAGGCGACGCTCGTGGCGCTGCCGACACTTCGCCACGCGATCACGACGTTCTGTGCCAGCGAGCGCCACCGGCTGATCGTGCTTCCGGGCAGTGACGACGGGGACCTTCGAGAGAACGTTCTGGCCCAACAGCACCTCGAGACACTGGGTGTCACCCTGGCCAGTGACCTCGTGTTGCAGATCGCCACCGCCAGTGGCGTGCGCGACCTGGCCGTGGCGTCGGGCACCTACGACCTCGACGTCACACCCGTGGACCCCAATGACCGCTCCGACGCTGATCGCCTCGAGGATCCCCAAGCCCTCGAGCGCTTCGTCGCTTCTCGCGTGCTCTACCGACGTTTGGGCGCGTGGGTGTGGTTCCCGTTGCTCGCGATCGCTGTTGTCGACTTATGGAGTTCACTCGCGACACTCGTCGGGCACTTTACCCACCACCACTACCACGATCATCTCGTTCATTCGAGAGGTTTTTGGGTCAACCTCTTCGTTGACCTCGTGATCGTCGCGGTCATTGAAACGATCGTGGCCGCTCTGGCGGGATTGATCGTTCGACGGCGCTTTGATCGTCGCGCCCGAGCGGTGAGCGCCGATGAACTGAGCGAACCACTCGCCCTCACGAAAGTCGGCGACGTCGAATCCATCGAATTCGCCCGGCGCGTCGTCGAACGTGGCGGCGCCGGCGCTGTCGTCGGGGGCGCCCCGCGCCCGGCGCTGGCCTTTCTCGAACGTGGCGTGTGCGCGACGCCCGGCCCCTCAAGAACCCTGCTCGTCGAGCGACGGGGCCGTTTTGGACTGCCGCCGATCTTTGGCTCATTCGATCGACTCGGTGTCGTGGAGATCGAAGCCGCGAGCACCGTTCAGGTTCGCCTCTTCGCCGGTGAGACGTCTCGACGACGAGGCACCCTGCTCGAGCGTCTGCTCGCAGGCAACCCCGCCCAACCCGCGCCCTCATCGGAGACGACGACGGTGGGCTCGTGGCCGAGCGGCAGTCCCTTTCCCTTGAACGTCGAGCGGCTGCACGGACAACGCCGCCAGCGCACGATTCGCCGTTGGGCCGGCGCGCTCATCTTCATTGACGGCTTGTTGAACGTCGCCGTCACGACCGTTCGTCCCTTGCGCAGTCACCTGCACCTGGTGTTGACCATCATTCCATTGGAAGTCGCACGGTCCGCCGCGGCGTTGACGGCCGTCGCGGGCATCGTCATGATCATGCTCGCGCGCGGCCTGCGCCGGGGCCAGCGCCGATCATGGTTTGTCGCAGTGGCGTTACTGTCGATCACGCTGGTGGCCCACGCGGCACGCGGGGGCACCATCTTCTCGTTACTCATCGCGGCGGCCATTTTGGTCTTCCTCGTCGGCCAGCGCCGTTACTTCCAAGCGACCTCGGATCGCACCAGCGTGGCCGACGCCCTGCCGCGCCTCGGCTTCATCGGACTCGTCGCGATCGTGGCCGCGACGCTCGGCGTCGAGGCGACTTCGCGCCATCAGCTGCCGAGCCTTGGCGTGGTCTTCGTCGCCTGCATCGAGCGTCTCGTGGGTCAAAACGACATCGCCCTGCCCGATCGCGTGTCCGACTTCGTCAATCCCACTTTGCTCGCCATTGGTGTGACGCTGATTGTTTCGACGCTCTACCTGTTGACTCGTCCGGTCGTGGATCGACGCCTCTCCACCTCAACGAGTGCCACCGAGCGGCGTCTAGCCGAGCTGCGCGCACGAGAGATCGTCCGTCGCCACGGTCGAGGCACACTGGACTACTTCGCCTTGCGTGACGACAAGCAGTTCTTCTTCTTTCGCGACTCACTCGTCGCTTACGCGGTCTACGGCGGGGTGGCGCTGATCTCGCCCGACCCCATTGGTCCTAAGGCCGAGCGCACCGAGGTCTTGAGCGCCTTTCGCGACGTCGCCGAGGCGAGGGGCTGGACGATTGGCGTGATGGCCGCCGGAGAAGAGTGGCTGGCGATCTATCACGCCGCCGGATTTCACTATCTCTACTTGGGCGACGAGGCGATCGTCGACTGTCAGACCTTCAGCCTCGAGGGTCACAAGATGAAGGGACTTCGCCAAGCCCGCACCCGGCTCGCGCGTTACGGCTACACCGTGGAGTTCCTCGACCCGGCCAAGATCGAGCCCTCGCGTGTGAGCGACATCGTGGAGTTGATCTCCATGCTTCGACGAGGCGGCGGCGAACGGGGCTTTTCGATGATGCTCGGTCGGCTCTTTGACCCCAAGGACAAGGGGCTCTTGCTCACCGTCGTCTACGGGCCCAACGAGAAGCCCGCGGCGGTCTGTCAGTTCGTGCCCTCGCCCGCGATCGACGGCTACTCACTCGATCTCATGCGCCGAGACCCCGGACCTCACCCCAACGGTCTGATCGACTTCGCGCTCTGTTCGACGATCGAACATCTCCGCCAACAAGGCGCCGCGGGCCTCAGCCTCAACTTCGCCGCCTTTCGCTCGGTGCTCGATGGTGAGCGCGGCGAGGGCACGTTCACCCGAGTCGAGCGCTGGGCCATCAAGCGACTCTCGGGCATCTTGCCCTTGGAGTCGCTGTGGAGCTTTAACTCCAAGTACCACCCCCGCTGGCTGCCGCGTCATCTGGTCTATCCCGCCGCGGAGAGTTTCGTGCCGGTCGTGGCGGCCACGCTGCGCGCCGAGAACCTGACCGAGTTGCCGGTACTGGGGCGCTTCTTGGTTAACGATCCGGCGAACCGGCCGGGCACCGTGGTGCCCGAGGAGATCCTCGCCGCCGCGCGCGAGGTCGACGAGGCGACGTCGCGCTAGGAGAGGCGCGCGGCGATGGCTTGGGCCAAACGGGTCGCGGCCCCCTCGTCGTAGGCGAGAAAGAGCGAGGGCTCGACGAGTTCGAGCTCCATGATCGCCCACTGCTCGTCGAGGCGTACTAGATCGACGCGCGCGTAGAGCAGGTGCGAGAAGCCCTTGGTGGCCAGCACCTTTTCGGCGAAGGCAATGGCGTCGGGTTCACCCTCGGCCGAGACCATCGAGTCGAGTCGAAACAACTCGTTGCGGTCGAGTTGGGTGACGTTGAGCATCGCGGACTTGGTCATGGCGTGGGAGAACGAGCCATCGATGAAGATCAAGGCCCGCTCGCCCAGCGAGTCGACCGACTCGACGTAGGGCTGGATCAACACGTCACGGCCCTGGGCGTGCAGGGCCGTGACGTGGGCTTGGGCCTGGTCGTGCTCGCTCTCTTTGTAGCGAACGGCGTCCATGGAACCGGCGCCGACGCACGGCTTCACGACGAAGTCGCCGTGAAAAAAACGCGGCTTCTTGCCGACGTCGCAGAAATGTGAGGGGATGATCTTGAGCCCGTGCGCTTCGAGGTCCACCAGGTAGTGCTTGTCCGAGGAGTACTCGACGACGCCGTAGGGATTGAAGAGGTGCGTGATGCTCCTCGCCCAGGCGAGGAATTCGCTGCGGCGTGCGGTGTAGTCCCAGGTGGAGCGGATAACCACGAGATCGAAGTTGTTCCACATCACCGAAGGGTCGTCCCACACCGCCAGTTCGGCCCTCACGCCGGCGCCGGCGAGCGCCTCTAAGAGCGCCGGACTGTCGGGGTCGACGTCGTGCCCGAGACACGTGGCGATGGCGACGCGACTCACGGCAAGAAGAGCAGCGTGGCGTGCTGAGCCCAGGTCACCAGCGGACCGGGCCAGAGACCAAAGAGCACCGCGACGATGACGCCAACCGCGATGACCTTGCCGGTAAAGAGCGGCACCTTGACGCGCGTGCCCTCGAGGTCGTCGTCGGCGTAGAGCCAGAGCACCCAGCGCAGGTAGAACACCGCCGCGATCGCCGCGGAGAGGATCGCCACCAACGCCAGCGCGCCGCCGCCGGCGTCAATGGTGGCCGCGAGCACGACGTACTTCGCGTAGAAACCAGCCGTCAACGGTGCGCCGAGCTGACTGAGCAACAACACCGCCAGCGCGCCGCCGAGCCAGGGCTGGCGTCGCGCGAGGCCCTTGTAGTGGTCAATGGAGTGCAGCTCGTCGCCCGATCCCCCCACCAGCGTCACCACGGCGAAGGTCGCCACGACGACCGGCGCGTAGGTCATCAGGTAAAAAAGCGTCGCGGCGACCCCGCGCGCGCTGCCCGACCACACGCCGAGCAGCATGAAGCCGGCCTGGTTGATCGAGGAGTACGCGAGCAAGCGCTTGACGTTTCTTTGCACCAGAGCGACCGACGCGCCCACCAGACACGTGAAAACGACCAAGACGAAGAGAATCGGGCGCCAGGTGTCGAGCTGGGTGCCCAACGCCGAGATCAACACGCGCAACAACGCGGCGAAGGCCCCGACCTTGACGATCGAGGCCATGACGCCGGTCACCGGCGTGGGCGAACCCTGATAGACGTCGGGCGACCAGAGGTGAAAGGGCACCGCCGCGATCTTGAAGGCGAAGCCGACCAGCAACAGCGCACCCCCGGCGTAGAGCAGTCCCGGGCGCAGCACCACGTTGTTGGCCAAGAAGTACGAGATCGAACTCAGGTTCGTCGAGCCGGTCGCGCCGTAGATCAACGCGACGCCGTAGATGAAGATCGCCGACGCGAACCCGCCGAGCAAGAAGTACTTCAGGGCCGCTTCGGCCGAGGCGTCGCGGTGGCGATCAAAGCCGGCCAACACGTACAGGCCAATCGAGAGGATCTCCAAGGCGAGAAAGATCACGATCAAGTCGTTCGCCTCGACCATCAGTAGCGCCCCGGCGCTCGAGGCGAGCGCCAGGATGTGAAAGTCGGCCCCGGCGATGCGTTCGCGCTTGGCCCAGTCGTGCGCGACGAGCGCACTCAGTAACACACTCGCGGCGATCACCACGTTGCCCACGACCGAGAACCCGTCCAGCACGATCGCGTGGGCCACCGTCGTCGAGGCGCCAGCGCGCGCGATACAGCGCCACTCGAAGTACGCGTAGAAAAAGATCGAGATCGACGCCGCGACCGTAACGCCCGTCGCCCAGTTCGTGGTCACCTTGGATGTCACCAGAGCGCTCATCACCATCAACAGCAGCGACGCGCCGAAGAACGTTAACACCGGCAACAGGGCCAGGTAGTGAATCGAAGGAATCGTCAGGGCCGTCATTTGTTCACCCCGGCCGGCGCGACGTGGGCGATGAGTTGTTGCACCGAGGGAGTGATGCGATCGAGCACGGGCTTGGGAAAGACGCCCAGTGCGACGATCAAGACCACGACGGGCACCAGTACCCAACGCTCTTTCGTGCTGGCGTCTGAAATGGACGCGTTCTCGCCGCCGGCCCGTCCTTGAAAGACCCGTTGGTAGAGCCAGAGCAGGTACGCCGCGGCCGCGACGACGCCCAACGTGGCCGCGACGCCCCACCAGGCGTGGGTGCCAAACGTGCCGATCAAGATCAAGTACTCACTCACGAAGCCCGACAGGCCCGGCAGGCCAATGGACGCCAACATCACCACAGTAAAGAGCGCGGCCAACACCGGCGCCGGTCCCTGGAGTCCGCTCAGGTCCTTGATGGTGTACGTGCCGCGCCGGCGCTCGAGAAAGCCGATGATGAGAAAGAAGCCGGCCGTGATCACGCCGTGGTTGAACATCAAGAGCACCGCGCCCACCATGGCAATCTTCGATCCGGTCATGATGCCGAGCGTGATGAAGCCCATCTGCGCCACCGACGAGTACGCGACGAGCCGCTTCAAGTCCGGCGTCGCGCAGGCGATCAACGAGCCGTACAAGATACCGATCACCGCCAAGGTCAACACCACCGGGCGCACGTCGGCTAACGCCAAGGGAAAGAGCCCGACGCCAAAGCGCAACAATCCGTACGAGCCGAGTTTGGCGAGCAGCGCCGAGAGTTCGATCGAGCCGCCCGTGGGCGCTTCGGCGTAGGTGATCGGTGACCAGGTGTGAAAGGGCCAGATCGGTGCCTTGACGGCGAAGGCGATCGCGAAGGCGATAAAGAGCCAGACGGCCGTGCCGTGGCTCATCGCGGTCGACGAGAGCGTGCCGTAGGCGAAGGTGAGCGCCCCTTGGGTCTGGTGCTGGTGGAGAAAGCCGAGGTACAAGATGCCAATGAAGAGGAAGGCCGAGCCGCTGAAGGTGTAGATGAAGAACTTCAGCGCGGCCTTGGCGCGCTGGGCGCCGCCCCACTGGGCGATGATGAAGTAACTGGGCACGAGGGTCAGTTCAAAGAAGATGAAGAACTCGAGCACGTCGTGGGAGAGAAAGCTCGCCATGGTGAACGAGGTCAGCGCCAACAGCCAGCCCACGAAGGCCGCCTCGCGGCGCCGATCGCGCGCGCCGAGGAGAGCCAAGAGCAACACTAGGGCCGTCAAGACCACCATCAACAACGAGATGCCGTCGAGCGCGACGTCGTAGGCGAGACCGAGCGGCGCCGAGAGCACGTGGCGCGTCGCGAAGTCAAAGGTGGCGGCGCCCGGGATGTGGTTGTTGTAGAGCACCGCAACCACTAAGGACAGCACCATCTCCACGCTCGCGGTGACGACGCCGATGGCGTAGGCCCGGCCCTCGACGCGACCCGCGAGCAGTCCCGCCAACGCCCCCACCAGGGGCACGACAATTAAGAGGGCCAGGTAGATCGAGGAGTGCATCGTTAGTGCACCCGCGCGACGAGATAGACAATGATGACCGCGAAGCCGAGCACCATGGCGAGGGCGTACTGGCGAAGAAAGCCCGACTGCACCTTGCGCAGGCCCTCGGCGCTTCTTCGTATCGCGACCGCGACCCCGGTGACCGCGCCGTCGAGAACCTCGGGCTCGACGACGTCGTCACTGAACTGGGCCGCGCGCGTGAGTGGCCGACCGATACCGGCGTCGTAGACGTCATCCCAGTGCCAGACGTGTTCGAAGAACGTGGACTCATAGCGAGAGGACTCGGTGATGTTGCGCCAGATGAAGTACGCCGCGATCAGTCCAAAGAGCGCCGCCGCGACGTCGACGGCGGCCAAACCCCACTGAGCCAGCGTGCTGGCCGAGGCGACCGCGGGCACGAAGCCGAACGTCGGGCTGAGAAAGCTCGTCAACGAGTGCCCGTGAGCCCAAGGCAGGTCGAGCAGTCCGCCCAGTACTGATAACACGGCCAAGACGATCAGCGGCAGGGTCATCACCCACGGCGACTCGTGTGGGTCGTGGCCCTGGGTGTCGTCGCGAAAGCGTTCGTTGCCGAGGAACGTCAAGACGAAGAGTCGAGTCATGTAGTACGCGGTCAGGATCGCGGTCAGAATGCCGAGCACCCACAGGGCCTTGTTGTGCTCGAAGACCTTGGTCAACACGTCGCCCTTGGCGAAGAAACCGGCGAAGGGCGGGATCCCCGAGATGGTGAGCCACCCGACTAAGAACGCCGGGAACGTCAACGGCAGGTATTTTCGCAGCGCCCCCATCTTTCGCATGTCTTGCTCGCCGTTGAGCGAGTGAATCACCGATCCCGAGCCCAGAAACAACAGCGCCTTGAAGAACGCGTGCGCGACCATGAGAAAGATCGCCGCGCCGTAGGCACCGACGCCGACGGCCAGCACCATGTAGCCGATCTGCGAGACCGTTGAAAAGGCCAGCACCTTCTTGATGTCCTTTTGCGAGGTGGCGATGGTCGCGGCGACAAAGGCCGTCACGCCGCCGATCACGGCGATCGTCGCTCGCCCGTCGGGCGACATCGTCAGAACCGGTGACATCCGCACGAGCAAGTACACCCCGGCCGTCACCATCGTGGCGGCGTGGATCAGGGCCGAGACCGGCGTCGGGCCCTCCATCGCGTCGGGCAGCCAGTTAAAGAGTGGTATCTGCGCACTCTTGCCAGTCGCGGCGAGTAAGAGCGCCAGCACCGTCAACGTAGCGACGGTCGGCGAGAGCGATCCGGCGACGTGAAAGATGCCGAGATAGGTGAGCGTGTGGGCGTTGTGAAAGAGCAAGAACATCGCGATCAACAGGCCGATGTCACCGATTCGGTTATAGAGGAAGGCCTTCTTGCCGGCCGAGGCGGCGCTGTCTTTTTCAAAGTAGTAGCCCACCAGCCAGTAGGAACAGACCCCCACGCCCTCCCACCCAACGAAGGTGAGGACCAGGTTGTTCGCGAGCACCAAGAGCAACATCGAAAAGACGAAGAGGTTTAGGTAGAGGAAGAACTTGCGGTAGTCCTTGTCGTCGTGCATGTAGCCAATGGAGTAGAGATGGATCAACGCCGAGATGCCCGTGACGAACAGACACATCGTGATCGAGAGCGGATCGACGAGCAGCGCCGCGGGCACGTGCAAGGAGCCGACGGGAATCCAGTTGAAGAGATGCACCGTGATCTCGCGGTTCTTCTGGTGCAACAACAAAATAAAGGCCACCACGCTCAAGACAAAACTGATCGCGACGACGCCGGTGGCGACGACGCCCACGAAGCGTTCCTTGAGATTTGCGCCGTTCGCGAGCACGAAGACGAAGCCGACGAGGGGCAAGAGCAGGATCAGCGTCGCGACGTGCGCCATCTCAGCCCTTTAGCTCCGAGAGCTCATCCACCGACGTGGACGAACGCCGTCGAAAGACCGCGACCACGATGCCCAGTCCCACGGTCACTTCCGCCGCGGCGACGACCATCACGAAAAATACCGACGCCTGACCGGCGATGTCACTCATCGTGCGCGAGAACGTGACGAACGTCAGGGTGACCGCGTTCAGCATCAACTCGATGCACATGAACATGATGAGGGCACTGCGCCGGGTGAGAAAGCCAAAGGCCCCAATGCCAAAGAGCAGGGCGGCCAGTATCAGGTACCACGCGGCGGGCACGTTCACGGCGTCACTTCCTCAGGCGTGACGTGACGCTCTCTTCGAGCGAGTAACACCGCACCGACGACCGCGATGATTAACAGCGCGGCCGTCGCCTCGAAGGCGAAGAGGTACGTCGTGAAGACGGCCGTGCCGAGCTGTTTGACGTTGCCCGAGCCCGACGCCAGGGCCGCACCCGAGACCGAGGTCGCACCGCTCACCCAGTGCGAGGTCGCCATCAAGGTGATCAGTCCGGCGACCGTGATGACGACGCCGGACGCGGCGAAGGCCCGCTGACCAACGAGCGGCTCGACGCTGACGCTCATGTTGCGATCGACGCCTAAGAACATGATGACGAACAAGAACAGCACGACGATCGCCCCGGCGTAGACGATGATCTGCACCGCGGCGAGAAAATCGGCCGACTGGGCCACAAAGGCGACCGCCACGCCAAAGAGCGTCATGATGAGACTTAAGGCCGCGTGCACTGGGTTCTTCACCGAGATGACCCCGAGGGCACCCACGAGGATTAACAGCGCCGCGGTCACAAAGACCAGAATGCTCGGAACTGCGTACGCGGCGGCGGTCACGAGTGGTCCTTGCGAAAGCGCCGGGGCATCTTTGAGCGCACGTCGTTCAACAGAGCCGCGACACCTCGTTGATCGTCGTTCACGTCCTCGGGTTGGAGGTGCTTGTAGAACGCGCGGCGCAACTGCTTCGAGCCGGTCTTCTCGTCGTCACGCCGGCCCGACTGGCCCGCTTCGGGCGCTCGCACGCCCGCGCCCAAGTCGCCGGTCCACTGCACGACGCCCTCGTAGTTGGCGTCGCCCGAGGGTGAGGTGGCGCGCATCCATCCGCCGGTCATCTCGGCCTCGCCCTCGCGCCAGTCCTCCCAGGGCAGGTGCTTGGGGAAGCCCTGGTCGTCCACTAGCAACTCGGCCTTGGTGTAGATCGCGTCGGAACGATTGGTGAAGGAGAACTCGAACATCTTGGATTCGGTGATCGCCTGGGTCGGACAGGCCTCCACGCACAGGTCACAGTGAATGCAGCGCAAGTAGTTGATCTCATAGACGTAGCCGTAGCGTTCGCCGGGGCTGACCGGGTGGTCGGGCGGATTATCGAGCCCTCGCACGTAGATACAGTTCGCGGGGCACACCCCCGCGCACAGTTCACAGCCGATGCACTTCTCCATCCCGTCTTCGTAGCGGTTCAAGACGTGGCGACCGTGCTGGCGCGGCTGTTTGGGCCGCTTCTCCTGGGGATAACTGACCGTGACCCGTGGTCGGCTCAGGTGCTGGAAGGTGAGCTTGAAACCACCGAGGAAGCTGAGCGGACTGGCCACTACTCCTCCTCTCGATCGCTCCACGAGCGAAGGACATCTTCGGGCAAGGGACGCTCGCCCACCACGGGCAGAATCGAGTCCGCGCCGACCGAGCGGGTCGTTCCAATCTCGAAGGCCCGAGCCAGCACCACCGAGGCGAACAACACGGCAGCCGCCATCACCAGACCCCAGGCCGGCGCGATGAGAAAACCAGCCACCACGATCATCCAGCCGAGACTCAAGGGAATGAGCCGTTTCCAGCCGAGGTCCATGACCTGGTCGTAGCGAAAGCGCGGCAGGGCCGCGCGAAACCAGATGTAACAAAAGCAAAAGGCCACGGTCTTGAGTAAGAACCAGGCAATCGGAAAGAGCCACTTCAAGTGCGCGACGTTGGGCACCCAGCCCGCCGGGCCGCCGAAGAACAACGTGACGATGATCGCCGACATCGTGATCGTGTTCATGAACTCGGCCAAGTAGAAGATGGCAAAGCGAAACGAGGAGTACTCGGTATTGAACCCACCCACCAGCTCACTATCGGCTTCGACGACGTCAAAGGGCGGTCGATGGAGCTCGGCGGTGATGGCCATCCAAAAGATGACAAAGGGCACGACGCCCAAGCGAATCACGTTCCAGTGCCAGATCCCGTGCGCTTGGGAGGTGACGATGTCGTGGGTGGAGAGCGATCCCGTCACGAGCACGATCGTCACGATCGTGATGCCCAACGCCGCTTCGTAACTGATCATCTGGGCGCTCGCGCGCACCGAGGAGATGAGCGGGTACTTCGAGCCCGAGGACCAGCCCGCGAGCATCACGCCATAGACCGAGATACCCGACATCGCGAGCAAGACCAGAATCCCCACTGGCGGATTGGCGATCTGGAGCATCACCTGATGGCCCCCGATGGTGAGTGTCCCGCCGACCGGCACAATCGCGAAGGTGACGAGCGCGGGGACCAGCACGAGGTAGGGCGCCAGCTTGTAGACAAAGCGATCGGCTTCGGTGGGCATCAGATCTTCTTTGAAGATGAGCTTGATTCCGTCGGCCAAGGTCTGCAAGATGCCAAAGGGACCCCAGCGTTGGGGCCCGATACGGCTTTGCATGTCCGAGATGGCCTTGCGCTCGAACCAGATCATCAAGGTGACCGAGCCCATCAGCACCGAGAACCCGACCACGATCTTGATGAGCACGATCAAGATCACCACTCCGGTTACCCCGTGCAGGAAGAGCGGATCGATGCTGGAGAGCCAGTTCACCTGGTCTCCAGCTTCACTTGGGTGATAACGCTCGAGGGGTCGAAGAGCGAACGGGCCGCGCCGTCATCGCCGAGTTCGTCGATCGATCCAAAGACGACGTCCAGCGTGCCGCGCGGCGTCTGGTCGCTCAGCGTGACGGGCAGACTCAGCGTTTCGTTCGAACCAGTGATGTTCACGACGTCACCGGTCACCAGCCCCAGCCGATCGAGGTCGGCGTGGTGCAAATACGCCGTCGAGCGGGCCACGAGGTTGGCGAGCGCCGGCGAACCTTGAACCGCGACACCGTGGTCGTAGAGCCGGCGCGAGACATTGAGCGCCAGTCCGTACGCATCGTAGGGCGAGACCTCGACGCCACGTCCGGCCCCGACCTCTTCGAGCGTCGCCGTCGTTCGGGGCGAGGCGGTGGCGGCGACCGAGGTCACCATCGCGCCAGAGAGCTCCGCGAGTCCAACGGTGTTGGTCGAGCGAATGCCGGGTATGGCGATCGGGTCGAGAGCGCGGCGAGCCACGCGCTCTTGAACACGCCCGACCAGCGCGCCCTCGTCAGTGACGTCGTTCAGCACGCTCAAGGCGGGATAGCCCGTCGACTCTTCGATGACCTTCGCCGTCTGCTCCACCGAGGTGAGGCCGAGACTCTGACCGCACTGCTCGGCGAGTTCACTCGCGATGGCGACGTCGGGCCAGGCCGAGCCGGGAGCCACGATCTTCGCCGCGACAGCCGTGACCCGACCTTCAATATTGGTCACCGTCCCGAGGCGCTCGTGCTGCACCGAAGCGGGCAATACGACATCGGCGTACGCGAGAGTTTTGCCACCGTGCCCGGTCACGACGACGACGTCGGCCGCCTCCAGCGCCGTCGTGGCGCCCGCGAGGTCCAGCATGTTGCCGCCCAGACTCCCGAGCAACAACACGGCCTTTTGTTCGCCTTCTCGCATCGCGGCCAGTTGTCCTGGCGTGTCGCGACCGGTGTCGTGATTCTCGTAGCCGCGCCCGGGACGAAGCGACGGGCCAAGTCCCATGTCGAGCGCGCCCATCACGTTCGCGCGGCGAAGGGCGGGTAGGAACGTGGCGCGAGTGAATCGCTCGGCCAACGTGCGAATCGCGCTCTCCATCACCACAGCATCCTCGGCCATGTTGGGTCGTCCCACCACGAACACGACGCCGTCGCCGTCGCCGAGGAGCCGACGCGTTTCATTGAGGTCACTCTCGGTGACGTGAGAACCTTTCGGAACCGGGCCGTCACTGCGTGCGAGCGCCTGCGCGACCAGATGCGCTTCACCGGGGCGAACAGATAAGGCCACGCTCGCCAGCGAACGCAGGGCGCTTTGGCCAAAGGCGAACTCGACGAGTGAGTTGTGTCGCTTGATGAAGTTCTCTCTCAGGCGCAAGAAGAGTACGGGCAACTCTTCGCGCAGGTCACCAGTCAAGGTCACCACGACGCGCGCGTGGGCCGCCTCGTCGATGGTGGCTCGGGGCAACGCCTGGAGCAACGCGCCGTCCAGGCCGTCGCCGTACTGGGCATCCAGGTGGTCGCTGCCCAGCACGCCGCGCACGAAGCGCTCCCAAGCGAAGGCCCCCTCGTTGGTCAAGGCCGCACCACCGATGGCGCCGACGCCGTGGGGACTCTTCGCGGCGTCCAGCAAGATCGTCGCCGCGCGCTCTAAGGCGTCGCCCCACGTCGAGGGCGTCAGGACGCCGTTCAAGCGAATGAGCGGCTCGCGAATGCGGGTCAACACGCTCAAGGGATCGCTGGAGTCTTGGTTCCCATCGATCGAGTCGAGAGTGAAGCGGCCCTTGTCGCACAGCCAGCCGTGATTGACCGGCTCGCTATCGACGCCAAGCACGCGTGTCAGACGATTGCCCGAAGACTGCACCGCAACGCGGCACCCGAAAGCGCACGTCGTACAGGTACTTTCGACCTGTTCTAAGTCCCAAGGGCGCGCGCTGAATCGATAGGGCTTGGCGGTCAGGGCGCCGACCGGACAGATCTGCACCGTGTTGCCCGAGAACGTCGAATCAAAGGGCACGCTCGGCGACGAGGCGACTTCAATAAGGTCACCGCGTCCGGCGAAGGCGATCTCGGTGTCGCCGGAGATCTCTGCGCTAAAGCGCGTGCAACGAGCGCACTGAATACAACGTTCGCGGTCGAGCAATACCAGCTCGCCGATCTCGATGGGCTTGACGAAGTGGCGCTTCTCTTCGATGAAGCGCGACTCGCCCGAGCCGTGCGCGAGGGTCTGGTCTTGGAGGGGGCACTCGCCTCCCTTGTCACAGACCGGACAGTCCAGAGGGTGATTGGCGAGGAGGAACTCCAACACGCCGTCTTGAGCCTTCTTGACCTTCTCGGAGTTTGTCACGACGCTCATGCCGTCGTTCACTTTGATGTAGCAGGCCGGCTGCAACGTCGCACCACGCGGACTGTCCACTTCCACTAAACACATCCGACACATCCCCACCGGCTCCATGCGCGGGTGGTAACAGAATCGCGGGATGTAGTTGCCGGCGCGCTCGGCGGCCTCGATCAGGAGTTCCCCGGGGGCGGCTTCGACGCTTCGTCCATCCAACGAAATCGTCACGGTGGTCTTGAGATCAGTCAAGGGGACAACCCTGAAGTCGAACGTGCTCGGCGAACTCGTCGCGGAACATCGAGATCGCCGAGTGGATGGGCGTAGGAATCGAGGGTCCCAACGGGCAGATCGTCGTCTGCTGGGGAGGCCAGGTGAGGCCCGGGGCGATGTTGTCGCAGAGATCGAGCATCAAATCAAGGTCCTCGATTCGCCCTCCGCCGTGTTCCATCCGATACAGCACGCGCTCGAGCCAGCCCGAGCCCTCGCGGCACGGCGTGCACTGACCGCACGACTCCTTGGCGAAGAATTTCGTGATGCGCCACGCCGCTCGCACCACGCACGTCGTCTGATCAAAGACGACGACCGATCCCGAGCTGAGCATCGAATGCTTCTCCGCGACCTCGTCTTGACCGAGCGGCACGTCGAGCAGTTCTGGTCCGAACCACGGCGCGGACGCGCCGCCCGGCATGAAGGCCTTGATCGTGTTGTTGCCAATGAGCCCGCCGCCCAAAGCCGGGTCGTAGATCAAGTCGCGGAAGGTGTTCTTCACCATCTCCACCTCGTAGACGCCCGGGTTCTTCACCCGCCCGGCCAGCGCGAAGAGTCGCGTGCCGGTGGAGCGTCCCGCGCCGAGCGCCGCGAAGGCCGCCCCGCCGTTCAAAATGATCCAGGGAATATTCGACATCGTCTCGACGTTGTTGACGACGGTCGGCTCACCGTAGAGTCCATTGACCGCCGGAAAGAACGGAGGCTTGATGCGCGGAAAGCCCCGCTTGCCCTCGAGCGCTTCGAGCAACGCGGTCTCGTCACCGCAGATGTACGCGCCCGCGCCAGGGTGTACGACGATGTCGAGTGAGAACTTCGAGCCGAAGATCTTCGAGCCCAACGCGCCGTGTTCGTAGGCGTCGTTGACGGCCTGTTGGACCCGTTCGAGTCCGAGGGCGAACTCGCCTCGAATAAAGAAGAAGACCTGGTTGACCTGCAGGGCGTACGCCGAGATGACGATGCCTTCGATGATCTGGTGGGGATCGCGCTCGAGGAGTAAGTGATCCTTAAAGGTCGCCGGCTCGGACTCGTCGCCGTTCACCACGAGATACGAAAGCGCGGACTTACGCAACATCGACCACTTGCGCCCGGCGGGAAAGCCGGCACCCCCGCGCCCGAGCAACGACGCCTCGTCGACCTGGGCGGCGACCTCTTCGGGGAACATGGCGAGCGCCTTGCGAAGTGCTTTGTAGCCGCCCGTCGCGAGGTAGCGCGCCAGCGTATACGAGTCGTCGTACTCGAGACGTGAGGTCACGATGCGCGGAGCCTCGAGAACCGCCATTAGGCCGACTCCTTCTCACGCTTGTCGCGCGCGGCCTTGGCCTTTTCGCGTTCCACGACAATCTCGGCCTTGGCCGCGTGTAGTCCGCCGCTGCGGCGAACGCGGATCAACGTGCCCTGGCGGGGAATGTCGTGCTCGCGCTTTCCCTCACGCAGCTCGGTGACCAAGGCGTCGAAGGTCTCGGGGGTGGTGGTGCGAACAAATCGGTGATTCACCTGCACGCAGGGCGCCACGTCACAGTCGGCCAAGCACTCGGTCTCTTCTAAGGTGAACAGTCCATCGTCGGACGTGGCGCCCACGGAACAGCGAAGCGTCTGGCTCGCGTGCTCGAGCAACTCTTCGCCCCCGGCCAACAGGCACGCAATGTTGGTGCAGACCCCGACGACGTACTTGCCGACCGGCTCTAAGTGAAACATGTCGTAAAAGAGCGCGGTGCCGCGAACGTCCGCGGGCGTCGTCGCGGTCAAGGTCGCCACTTCGGCAATGCCCTCAGGGCTGACGTAGCCGTCTTGCTCTTGAACCAGGTGCAACAACGGCAGCATCGCCGAGCGCGCCTGGGGGTAGAGCGCGACCAACTCTTCGGCGCGCTGGCGAACGTCGACTTTGAAGTGACTCATCGGTCGACCTCGCCCATGATCGGGTCCACCGTCGAGATCACCGTGACGGCGTCTGAGACGGAGCCGCCGCGCATCAACAACGGCACGGCCTGAAGGTTCACGAAACTCGGCGCGCGCACGTGCAGGCGATACGGCTTCGCTCCCCCGTCGGCGACGAGGTAGCAGCCGAGTTCACCGCGCGGGGACTCAATCGCGCTGTACACCTCGCCGGCGGGCACCTGGAAGCCCTCGGTGAAGAGCTTGAAGTGATGGATCAATGCCTCCATCGACTCGTCGATGCGCGCTCGTGGTGGCGGCGTGACCTTGGGGTCTTGACTGCGGTAGTCGCCGCTCGGCATCCGCTCCAGGCACTGGCGGATAATGCGCACCGATTCTCGAATCTCGTTGAGTCGAATCGCGTAGCGATCAAAGTTGTCGCCGTAGGTACCGACAATCACGTCGAACTCGACTTGGTCGTAGGCGAGGTAGGGCATGGTACGTCGCAGGTCCCACGCGACCCCGGTCGAGCGAAGAACCGGACCGGTCACGCCGAGCGCCAACGCCTCTTCGGCGCTGATGGGCGCGACCCCGATCATTCGACCCCGAAAGATCGGCTGGCCCGTCAAGAGTTCGTCGTACTCGAAGGTCCGCTCGTAGATCGTGTCGCAGATGACCAAGACGTCGTCCTCCCAGCCGTCGGGCAGGTCCGCCGCGACCCCGCCGGGGCGCACGTAGTTCAGGTTCAGTCGAAGTCCGGCCGTCTTTTCAAAGAAGGCCAGGATTAGTTCGCGCTCTCGAAAGCCGTAGATCATCATCGACGTCGCGCCTAAGTCCATGCCGTTGGTGGCCATCCACACCAAGTGCGAGGCGACGCGATTCAGTTCGGCCATCATCATGCGGATCCAGATGGCGCGCTCGGGCACCTCAATGTCGAGCAGTTTCTCCACGGCCATCGAGTAGCTGAGTTCATTGGCGATTGGACTTAAGTAGTCCATGCGCGTGACGTTCGTGCCGCCTTGGACGTAGTTCAAGACCTCGCCGGTCTTTTCCATCCCGGTGTGCAGGTAGCCAATGACGGGCTTGGTACGCAGCACGAACTCCCCGTCGAGTTCGAGCATGAGACGCAGCACTCCGTGGGTCGAAGGGTGGGCCGGACCCATGTTGATGATCATCGTCTCGTCGTCGCGACGCTCGTAGTCGACGTCGTTGGGGTCGAGCGTGAGGCCGCTCTGGCGCAACACCGCACCGACTTCGCGACCAAGTTCGTCGGTGTTCGTCGTTCTTCTCGACTGGAGACCCTGGGCGCCCTCAGAGGTCTCGGCCGCTAAGAGTTCCACTCGCTCGGCCACGCGTACGGTGGGCTCGCTCACCGTGGACCCGGCGCTTCCTTGAACTGCACGGGCACTTTACCGACGGCGTAGTCCTTGCGTAGGGGATGTCCCTCCCACTCCTCGGGCATCAAAATGCGCGTCAAGTCCGGGTGACCGCGAAAGAGCACGCCAAAGAGATCGAAGGCCTCGCGCTCCATCGCCTCGGTGCCGGGATAGAGGTTGAACAAGGTGTCGACCTCGGGGTCGAAGTCGCCCGCTTGCACACGAATACGTACGCGCAGGCGCTTGGAAAGGCTTAACAGGTTCACGACGATTTCGAAGCGTGTGCCAACGACACCCTCCGGCAACGGACGATCCAAGTGTTCGAGGTAGTCCACGGCGCATAGGTCGACGCACATCTCGTAGCCGTCGTCTTTGAAGCTGCGTACCAACGCGACGTACTGCTCGCGCGTGGGAAAACATCCCACGTCGCTCGCCAACGAGTCAGCGCTCACTACGCCCGGGGGGGCCGTCAAAGGCAGGGGGATCACTTCGGCGTGCCCACCCTCACCGCGACGGGGACTTCAGGAGTCCAGACGTTCGACTGGTCTTCCACGTGAGTAGGGCGACCCTCGCGGCGACGCTGCAAGATCTCGCCGGTGCGAATCTGCTCGTGCAGGGTCAAAATCGCGTGCATCAACGTCTCGGGACTCGGCGGACAGCCCGGCGCGTAGACGTCGACGGGCACGATCTGATCGACGCCCTGGACGATGGCGTAGTTGTTGAACATCCCTCCCGAAGAGGCGCACACCCCCATCGAGATGACCCACTTGGGCTCCATCATCTGGTCGTAAACCTGGCGAAGGACCGGCGCCATCTTTTGTGAGACCCGTCCCGCCACGATCATGAGATCGGCCTGACGGGGTGAGTTGCGAAAGACCTCCATGCCGTAGCGCGCGAGGTCGTAGTCCGCGGCGCCGGTCGCCATCATCTCGATCGCGCAGCACGCCAGACCAAAGGTCGCGGGCCACACCGACGCGCGCCTCGCCCAGCGCACCAGGTCCTCGACCTGACCGGTCAGGAAGTTGTGGTTCAGGTCCTCGAGCGCCACTACGCCGCCTGTTCGGGGTCGGCGCCAATGCGACGAATCGTCGAAGACCTCGTGCGCGAAGGCATGCCGGGCACCAAGTGCTTGACCGGTCCCCAGGTGAGGGCGCCTTCACTGACCAAAAAGAGCAGCGCGGCGAAGACCGTGAGCGAAAAGACCAGGATCTCGACGAGGCCGAAGGCGCCGAGTTGGCGAAAGACGACCGCGAAGGGGTACATGAAGACGACCTCAATGTCGAAGATCACAAAGATCATCGCAACGAGGTAAAAACGCACCGGGAAACGCTGGGGCGGTTCGACTTCGGGGACAATCCCACACTCGTAGGGCGCTAGTTTCGCGTCCGTGGGACGCTTGCGCGGCGCGAGCTTGGCTGAAGCAAACAACGAACCCGCCGCGAACAAAACTCCGAGGATGAGGATCCCAAGTATTGATAAGTACTGGTCCACGCTCATCATTTCTACCAGACGAAACGAGGCCCTCTGGCCGGCTCGGACCCTCGTCGCACGACGTAGGCTTGGCGCGTGAAAAGCCTCGACGAAGTTGTCGCCACCAACACGATGTACGACGTCGTCATCGTCGGCGGCGGCCCCAGCGGCTCGGCGTGCGCCTACTGGCTGGCCCAGGCGGGCTGGTCGGTCTGTCTGATCGAAAAGAAGCACTTTCCCAGAGAAAAGACCTGCGGCGACGGACTGACCCCGCGCTCGGTCCACCAACTGAGCGAGATGGGACTCGAGGGCATCGTGGCGGCGAACGGCCATCGCTACCACGGACTACGCGCTTTTGGTTTTGGCGCCTCGCTCGAGATGAACTGGCCCGAACATCCCGTCTTTCCGAACTACGGCTACACCATCACGCGCTTTAATCTCGACGGACTCGTCGCCGAACACGCAGAAAAGTACGGCGCGGACGTGTTGAACGGCGTCGAGGCGCTCGATCTGCTCGAACCCTCACCCACCGAGCACGCACTCAGTGGCGCCTCGGGCGTCGTCGTCAAAGACAAGGACACCGGCGTGACGGGCGAGATTCGCGGGCGCTACGTCGTCGTGGGCGACGGACAGAACTCGCGCCTGGGACGAGAGCTCGGCGTCACGCGCAACCGCGACTGGCCGATGGGTATGGCGCTACGCGGGTACTACACCAGTGATCGCTCCGAGGAGCCCTGGATCGACTCGCACTTAGATATCCGCGACACGAACGGTGAGGTCGTGCCGGGCTACGGATGGATCTTTCCCCTGGGCGACGGACGAGTCAACGTCGGCGTCGGACTGCTCTCCAACAGCGGCGCGGGCAAGGGCGTCAACACCACCAAACTCCAGGAGTACTTCGTCGCCCAGGCGGGTGACGCGTGGGGCCTCAACGACGAGACCTGTTTAGGTCCCCCGACGGGCGGACGGTTGCCGATGGGTCTTTCGATTGGCCCGCGGGTCGGGCCCAACACGCTCACGATCGGCGACGCCACGGGCATGGTCAATCCCTTCAACGGCGAAGGCATCGCGTACGGCTACGAATCGGGCCGTCTGGCGGCGGGCGTGCTCGGTGAGGCGCTGCTCGCCAACGACCCGTCGGCGCTCTCGCTCTACGACGAGCGACTCGAGGCGGCCTACGGCGACTACTTCAAGGTGGCGCGCGCGTTCGTGCGCGTCATCTCCGAGCCCCGGATCCTCTCGGTCTGCGTGGGCACAGGACTTCGAGTGGCGCCACTCATGAGAGAGCTGCTTACGATCATGGCCAACTTAATGAGCAACGACGCGAAGGGCCCGGCCGAACTGGGATACCGCGCCCTGCGACGCCTGGCCGACGTCGTGCCCGAGCGGGCCTATCAGTTGTTACTTCAAGAGTCCAACGCCTAGGCGCTTACGCGGCCTGGGACGTCGAGGACGTCATGCGCGAGAGCAGCGTATTGATGATATTCGAGAGAAAGCCCTTCGCCTTGGCGAACGATCCGACCAGAGCGCTCAAGGTGACCTCGTAGTGGCCCTTGGTCGTGATGGCCATCACGAGGTTGAGACCTTTCGTCACGCCGGGAACCGACAGGGCCACGACGCCGCCGCGCGACCATCCACTCAGAAAAGTCGTCGGGCGCCAGTTCGTCGCGACGTTGCTCGCGAGGTTCGAGAGTCCGTAGCCCGAGAGGATGAGCGCGGCGCTCGAGGTCGCGAAACACGAACCGAACTTGGTCATCGACATCTCGGCGGTGTCGCGGCTCACCATGGTGGTGGTGCGGTAGTACTGCGCGGTCGAGGCGAGCTCGATTCCTCCGAGTGAGTTGGTGTTAAAGATCGGCGAGGACACCTGGTAGTCCGGCACTTGGCCGGCGGCGCCGTAGACGCGGTCCTTCGCGTTGGTAATGCCCATGCAACTTTGAAAGAGCGCCGCAGACTGGTCGAAGCTCGAGTTCTTCGGAGGCGCGGTGGTCGTCGTTGAGGTGTAGACCTGGCCCCCGGGCGGTACGAGATACGACAAGATCGACGTCGACGACGTGTACCAACCACTCGGCAGGTCGTTCAAGGTCAGATTCACCGACTTGACGTCGGCCAGCTCTTGTGCGTCGGGATTTGCCCGGGTGAAGTAGGCGGCGATGCCACCGGCGAACGAGGCCAAGAGCACGGCCGCCACGACCACGACGACACCCAACTTGCGCCGCCGATGAGTGACGGCCCCACCATGTTCGAGCACCACTGTGCGCATCGACTCATAGTCAGTCAGCTCGCGATGACGCCAGCAGTAGCGAACGTCGTTGACCGTGGCGAAAAAGGCCATCTGGCTCGAGAATTTCACCAATTCGAGATTCCCCAGTTCACTCCACGGCGTCTGCCACGCGACCGGCGGAATGCCCGCGAGCTGGGTCAGCGTTGTGTCGTCAATTAGGAGCACGACCGGCGAGGTCGGCCCGTTGGGCACAAAGCTCGGTTTGACCGACCAGTCTTCGCTGCGCAACAAGCTCATGTGACCACGGCCTTGGCGGCCTCGGCGGCGACGCTGACCGTTCGTTCGAGGTCGGCACGAGTGTGGGCTAGCGAGACGAAGAGAATCTCGTAGGCACCGGGGGCCAGCGCGACGCCGCGCTTTAACATTGCGTGGAAGAATTTGGCGTAGAGACCGTTCTCACAGCGCACCTTCGCCTCTTGGAAGTTTGTGGGCGCCGACACTTCGTCGGGCGCGAGATACAGACCCATGAGAGCGCCGACGCTGGGCGCCAGCGCAAAAATCCCCGCCTCTCGGATGGCGGACTGCAACTCGCACGCAAAGTTGGTGACTCGCTCGCTCAATATCGCGAGATCGTCCGGCTTTACAAGCTCGAGGACGGCGACGCCCGCGGCGGTGGCCAGAGGATTGCCCGACAGGGTGCCCGCTTGGTAGACCGGGCCTTCGGGCGCGAGCGACGAGAGAATCACTTTTGATCCGCCAAAGGCGCCGACCGGCAGTCCTCCGCCGATGACCTTGCCAAAACACCAGAGGTCGGGTGAAACGTGAAAGTACTCTTCGGCTCCGCCTTGGGCCAAGCGAAAGCCCGTGATGACTTCATCGAAGATCAACAGCGCGCCCACCCGGTCACACTCCGCGCGAAGGCCTTCTAAGAATCCCGGCAACGGGGCGACGAGGTTCATGTTCGCGGCGACCGGCTCAACCAGCACCGCGGCGATCGAGTCATCCAACGTGGGCACTTCGTTATAGGGAGCAACCAGGGTGTCTTGTACGGCGCCCGCCGTGACTCCGGCCGAGCCCAGCAGCCCCATCTGCGCGACGCCGCTGCCTCCGGCGACGAGCAGCGCGTCGGAGTGTCCGTGGTAGCAGCCCTCGAACTTCACGATCTTGTCGCGGCCCGTATGCCCCCTCGCGAGTCGAACCGCACTCATCACGGCTTCGGTGCCCGAAGAAACGAGGCGAACCTGTTCGAGTCCTGCCACGCGAGAGGTCATCGCTTCCGCGAGCAGAACCTCGCCCGCGGTGGGCGCGCCAAAGGTCGTGCCCATAGTGGCGGCCTCTTGCAAGACGGCAACGACGGCCGGGTGAGCGTGACCGAGCAACGAGGCGCCGTAGGACTGCACGTAGTCGAGGTAGCGCGTGCCCTCGACGTCCTTGACGTAGGCACCTTCGCCACTCACCACGGTGAACGGCGTACCGCCGACCGAGCGAAACGAGCGGACCGGTGAGTCGACGCCTCCCGGGATCACGACTTGGGCTCGATCAAACCAGGCTCTGTTAGACGTCAACGACTTAACTCCTCGGCGAGCTCTCGAGCGAAGTACGTCAATACGAAGTCGGCGCCGGCGCGTCGAACGGCCGTGAGCTGTTCGATCGCGACGGCGGTGCCGTCGAGCCAGCCATTGGCCGCGGCGGCCTTGACCATCGCGTACTCACCACTGACGTGATACGCACACAGCGGCACATCGAGTTCACGCCGTAGGTCACTGACGACGTCGAGATTGGTCATGGCCGGCTTCACCATCACGATGTCGGCGCCTTGCTCGACGTCGGCGCGCGCTTCGAGCAGGGCTTCTCGGCGATTGTTCGCGTCTTGTTGATAGGCCTTGCGATCGCCGCCGCCCGCGATTTCGACGCCGACCGCGTCGCGAAAGGGGCCGTAGAGTCCACTCGCGTACTTCGCGGCGTAGGCCAGAATGATCGTCTCATCGAAGCCCGCTTCGTCGAGTGCGTTTCGAATGGCGCCGACCTGACCGTCCATCATGCCGCTCGGCGCCACCACGGCCGCGCCCGCTTCCGCCTGGGCCAGTGCCACGCGCGCATAGAGCTCGATCGTGGCGTCATTGTCGACCGAGCCGTCACTACGAAGCACGCCGCAATGACCGTGCGTCGTGTACTCATCGAGACAGAGGTCGGCCATCAACACGACGTCGTCGCCGAACTCATTGCGCAGTGAGCGAAGCGCTACTTGGCTGATGCCCTGAGGGTCCCAGGCACCACTGCCCATCTCATCCTTCGATTCGGGCACGCCAAAGAGGATGACGCCACTCACCCCCACGCTGTGTAGGGCCTTCACTTCGTCGCGGAGCGAGCTCAGCGAGTGCTGGAACTGGCCCGGCAGCGAGTGGATCGCCCGGGGTTCGCTCAACCCCTCGCCCACGAAGAGCGGTGCCACGAAATCACTGGGCGAGAGCGTCGTCTCGGCGACGAGGCGTCGGATTGCCGACGTGCGACGAAGGCGGCGAGGGCGCTGAGCAGGAAACACGAGTCCAGCCTATGGCGCTCTTAGTGAGCCCTCTCCCGGCCCCGGCTAAAGAGCGCGTAAATGTTCACGCAGCGACACTCCCCATCCTTCGATAACCCGCGCATGATCTCGACGCACCACTGTCCCGGTGGTCGCGCCCGGTACGACGACCCATGCGTCGTTGGCGACAAAGGCCTTGGCCACGAGCCACGCCGACGGCGCGCCAATAAACACAACGTCACCTTCACGTAGTTCGTTTACTTCGTTGTCGCTGAGCACCACCGGCACTGTCTCGTAACAGGTGAGCGTCGTGACCGAAAGACCTCGCGACTGAAGAGCCGTCGCGAGCTCCGGGCGCATCGAGGCGGCGCCGAGGAGCAACACGGGACCTTCACTGATCTGTGACGCCAGATCCTCCGCGCCCGCGTCGCCGACTACGTCGACTTCTACGTCATCACTTTCGAGGGCGCGCGCCGTCGCCGAGCCGACGCTCACCACCGTGGCGCCTTCGCCGAGGGCTGTTCGCGCCAGAGATACGTAGAGGGCCGTTCGCGCGCTCGTCACGACGAGCGCCCGGTAGGCGCCGAAGAACTCGCTGGCTCGAAGGGTCGTCAGGACCTCGTCGGCGTTGAAGTAACGCGTCGTCGTCAAGGGGACTTCCTTCACGGTGGCGTCATCGGGCAGCCACTCAACGAGTGAGTCATTCGATCCGCGTTCACGCGTCACGACGGCCTTCATTCGACTTAGGCGTCCCACCCCAACAGGGCCCTGCCACCCATATCGTCTCGCAGAAGACGAGCAAGATCAGCACCAAGTTGCAGTGGATCGCCGCTCGTCAGTTCTGCGCGCACGCTCTGGGTGCCATCGGGCGCGATCATGACGCCGCGCAGCGTCAGGGTTTCACCGTGAGTCACGGCATTGGCGCCCGCGGGAATCGAGCAGCCTGCTCCTAGTTCACTTAGGAAAGCTCGTTCGGCGAGAACCTCTCGCAGTGCGGACTCATCGTTGAGCGCCAGCAGCGCTTCACGCGTGACATCGTCGTCGGCTCTCGCTTCGAGAGCGAGCGCACCTTGACCTACTTGAGGCACGAACCACGTCGGATCGAGCCGTTCCGCCTCGAGACCCTCTTCGCCGAGTCGTACGAGGGCGGCCCTCGCTGCGACAATGGCGTCCACGCCATTCTGTCCGGCGGCGGCGAAACGTTTGGCCATATTTCCTCGCAGTGCCACCACCTGAAGGTCCGGCCGACGCTCGAGGAGGAGAGCTCTTCGTCGAGGCGATCCCGTCGCGACTGTGGCACCCGGACCTAGTCCGGCGAGGGAGCGTCCGACCAACACGTCCGCCGAATCCAGACGTTCGAGCACGCTCACCAGCGCGAGACCCTCGGGCGTCGTGCTCGGCAGGTCCTTCGCACTATGCACCGCGACGTCGGCTTCGGCGTGCAGCAGCGAACGCTGGATCTCCACGGTAAAGACACCTTGACCGGCGATCGTGGCGAGCTCCACGTCGGCGTCTCGATCGCCCGTGGTGTCGACGAGCACCAGTTCACTCTCGAGCCCCATCAACATAAGACGCTGCTGTACGTACCGGGCCTGCACCAGTGCCAAGGGCGACTTACGAGTCGCCAGGCGAAGCGTCATAGATCAAAGAGGTTGCGTGTCGCCTCACTAAGCCGGGTGCCCTGATCGGTCCCGGCGGCCTCTTTGAGAGCCACCGTCGGACGATGCGCAATCTTGGCCACCACCGATCGCACGAGTGAGGTCACGCTCTCACGTTGCTCGGGGGTCAATCCCTCGAGGTCGTGGCCACGCCGAGCGAGTTCACTGGTGACTAATTCGTCGAAGTGCTCGCGCAGTTCGCGCACGATCACTGCTGCGCCGCGGGCGCGTTGCTCGGCCAGGAACTTCTCAACGTCCTCGGCGACGATGCGCTGGGCGGCGTCAATCGCCTCGCGACGGTCGCCCAACGTACGCTCGACTCGGCTACGAAGATCGCCAATATCTATTCGACGGATGTTGGCCAGATCATTCACGTCACTCGCGACCGCGCGCGGCACCCCGAGGTCGACGACGAGGACCTCGCCCTCGCACTCGACAAAATGCTCGCGCGAGAGAACGGGCGCGGACACTTCCAACGCACTCACGACGAGTCGAACGCCGTCAAGATGTTCGTGTGCGGTGTCCAGCGACTCAACGGAGACGCGCACGTCGTCCACGTCTCGGCGAAGAGACTCCGCACGATCGAGCGTGCGGTTAAAGATCGTCAATTTCGCCAATGGCGGAGACGAACTGAGCAAACTCTTCACGACGCCCGTGGCCATCTGGCCGGCGCCGAGGACGACGACGTGGGCTCCGCCTAACTCGTCGCCGAGTTCGTCGATCGCGGCCGACGCGGCGGCGTGCGCGAAACTCGTGGTGCCGCGCGAAATCGTCGTCTCAGAGCGGACACGCCGTCCCGAGGCGATCGCGCGTTGAAAGATATCAGTGACTTCGGTCCCGGCACTCTGCTCTTCGATCGCGAGCTCCAACGCGCGTCGCAGCTGACCGAGAATCTCGAACTCGCCCGGCACGACGGACTTTAGGCCGGCCGCGACACTAAAGAGATGGCTCGCGACGTCGTGCTCGAAGTTCACCGTCAAGTGATCCTCAAATTCACTCACGTCCAGGCCGGTCGCGTCGGCCAAAGTCTCGGTGATCTCGTCGATCGCACCGTGGAAACGGTCGATCACCGCGACGACCTCGGTGCGTAGACACGTGGAAACGAAGACGGCCTCGTGGATGTTGCGGTGGCTCACCAGCGTGCGCAGCATCTTGGCCCACTCGTGTTCGGGCAACGTAGCTCTCTCGAGAAGATCGAGCGAGGCGTGCTCGTGGTCGATGCCAACTGAGATCAGTGCCACTGCGCCTCCGAGGTCCTCGTCATGCTACGGCCCTCGAAGGGCGTTGGAACCCGCGATGCCGAGCGAATGCAGGACGCCCCCGCCGAGAGGACCGGTGCCGTTATTGAGGTGGTACATCAAGATCTGCAGCTCAATGGAAAAGTCCACGTAGTGCACGGCGGTGCCGAGCGGCACCGAGACGACTTGGGGCGCGAAGTTGAGTATCGCGTGAATCTCCGCATCGACCAACCGGTCGGCGACACCTTGGGCCGCGCTCGCCGGAGTACAGATGACGCCCACCGTGGCGAAGGGAATCGGATCGTTCAGGTCGCGAACCACGTGGCCCGCCACCTCGTGGCCGATCACCGAGGGATCGTTGTCATAGAGGGCCACCAGTCGAGCCCCTCGAATTAAGAAGTTCGAGGAGTTCACGAGGGCCCGGCCCAGGTTGCCAATGCCGACGACGACGACGTCATAGTGACGGTCGTGTCCCAACGCTTCGGCGATGCGTTCAGTAAGTACGCCCACGTCGTAGCCCGCGCCCCGGGTGCCAAAGGACCCCAGTCCCGCGAGATCACGGCGCACGGTCGTCGCCGTCACTCCCGCCAACTCGCCGATCTGCTGGGAGTCGATGCGCTTCTCGCCCCGGTGCGACCAGCCCTCGGCGATTCGCTGATAGACGGGCAAGCGCGCGATAGTGGGCTCGGACAGTTTTTTCGAGCGAAGTCGCGGCGTCGCCATGCTGCAACGCTACTTGAGGTATCCCTAGCGTCCCAATTGTCGGCTGCGCTCGGCCGCGGCGGCGACGGCGTCTAAGAACGCGGCGCGAACGGCGTGATTCTCCAGCACCCGAAGTCCCGCCGCCGTGGTACCTCCCGGTGAGGTCACCTGGGCGCGCAACTCTTCGGGCGACTTACCCGTCTCACTCAACAACGCCGCGGAGCCTTCGAACGTCGCGACCACGAGTTCGCGCGACACTTCGCGTGAGAGTCCCTGGTGCACGCCAGCTTCAATGAGGGCCTCGATCACGAGATAGAGGTACGCGGGCATCGATCCCGAGAGCCCCGTCACCACGTCGAGGTTGCGCTCGGGGACTCGCACGACGACGCCCACGGCGCCAAGAATCGACTGAGCCCAGTTCAGGTCCTCACTCGTCACGTTCGATCCCCCGGCGATGGCGCTCGCGCCCTTACCGGCCAGCACCGGCATATTCGGCATCGAACGAATGACGGCGACGGGCCCGGGAAAGACCGCTTCCAAGCGAGCCGTGGACATACCCGCGACGATCGAGAGCACGCGTGTCACACCCGTAGCGCCGACGGAGCGAGCCGCGTTCTCGGCGTGGTCAGGCTTGACGCAAAGCACGGCGCCCGTCTTGGTGTCGACCTCGTTGGGATCAATGGCCGAGAGGATACTGACGCCCGGCAGTCGCACCTCTAAGGCGCCGCGCTGATCGAGTGAACTCTCGACGACGCAGAGTTCACTCGCTGTGCACCACGTCGCCTTGATGAGTCCCTCGGCCAGGGCGCCACCCATGTGTCCGCCGCCAACGATGATGAGGGTAAAAGCCACGTCCCAACGCTACAAGACGATTCAGCGACTCTTTCTGCGCCGGTACACCGAGCCCAGTCCCATCGTCATGGCGGTTGGAAAGATCTCATCGACGTAGGTCACCGTCGCGCCGACGAGTTCATCGAGTCGCTCGACGGTGAGCTCTTGAATGGGAATCTGGGTGACGAGGTAGATCCCCTCTTCGGGGCCGATCGCGAGATGCAACTCACGTAGTTCGTGGTTCTTCACCAACAAGTACCGGTAGAGCTCTTCGCGTCGCTCTTCGGGAGCGGGCATTAGTTCGGTTTCGACGTGCACGCTTCGCTGGCGCAGCGAGAGCCACAGCGTGATGACGTCTTTCTCTTCACCCTTTAAGCGAATTAACCAGTGATAGTGGCCCTTGTCGTCGGGTAAGGGCTGGTGCTCGATCTCACCGACGAAAGAACTGGCGTGCCATAACTGGGCCCAACGCTGCAGTGTCGCATTAAGTTGCGTGGCGGCGTTCGCGTCGCCGAGTGGTGCGCGCGTCACTTAGCAGCGAACGAGGCTCTCGGAGGCGAGCTGATCGAGCAGTGCCGCCAGTGACTCCGCCGCACGCCGCCAGGTGTATTGACGGGCCCGTAGTACGGCGGCATTCGAAAGGGCCAGGGCGCTCTCGGCGTCGAGAGCGAGCTCGACGACGTCGGCCCAGTGAACGGCGTCACGCTCGGCGACGAGAAAGCCCGTGACGCCTTGCTCGATGAGCGTCGTCAACCCTCCGACGTCGCTCGCCACCACCGGCGTGCCGCAGGCCGAGGACTCGAGGGCCACCAGTCCAAAACTCTCGGCGTGTGAGGGCACCAGCGTGACGTCGGCGGCGCGCATCCACGACGAGAGCAGTTGGTGGGCCTGGGGCGCGACAAAAGTCACCTGGTTGATAACGCCCGCTTCGGCGACGCGCCGGTGCAGTCGTCTCAGCACGGCCGCGCCGTCGGGCCCTGATGGTCCGCCCACAATGGCGAGCGTGGCGTGACGGCCCCGTCGGCGCAACTCAATCAACGTCTCGAGCGCGAGATCGGCGCCCTTGAGCTCTTGGAGACGCCCCGCAAACAAGAGCATGGCCGCGTCACTATCGAGTCCTAGGGCCCGACGGGCCTGAGGGCGATAGCCCGGCGAGAAGAAGGCGTGCTCGACACCGAGGGGTACCACGTGCACCCGAGAGGGCTCGGCGTTGTAGAGACGAACGAACTGGGCGGCCTCGACGTCACAGCTCGCGAGCACCGCGTCGGCGCAGGCGACGATCGCCGCTTCTTGAAAGGCGCGATCGTCCGATTCGGCCTCGAAGGTATCGGCCTTCACTCGTTCCAGGGTGTGAAAGGTCATGATGAGGGGGATGTTCAACTCGTGCTTGAGCCGGTGCCCGACGAGGCCGCTCAACCAGTAGTTGGCGTGAATCGCGTCGGGCGAACCCGAGCAGCGAAAGAGGGTCTTGACGGTGTCGGTGAACTCGCCCACGTAGTCGGCCAAGTCGTCGCGGTGCAAGGCAGTAGCCGGTCCGGCCGTGACGTAGTGGACTCGAAAACCTGGTTCGACGAACTCGACGTCACGCACGTGGGTGTTGTCGCGCCGGGTGTAGACGTCGACGTCGTGGCCGAGGCGAGCCAATGCGCTCGAGAGTTCGCGAACGTAGACGTTCATCCCCCCGCCGTCGCCCGTGCCGGGCTGAGCCAGGGGCGAAGTGTGATATGAGAGAACGGCGAGGCGGGCCACGACCGAATTCTACCGGTCACGGTTTCCCTGGGATCCGAGCGTCTATCTCGGCCGCCACCAGGAAATTGAGTCTCCTTTGAGTGAGCGCGGTTCGTACCCTATTAATAGGGCACGGTCTCGCTAACGACTAGGTGAAAACACGATGTAGGCGACGTCTCTGGCGCGCACCAAGCCAAAATCACGCGAGTCGGTCGAGGCGGTTGCATTGTCGCCGCGCAGATCTAAAAGTGATCCAATCCGGGCGACGCAACGCTTCAAGAGCCAGCGCGAGGGGTTTCGTGGGTCACGTACCACCACCACGTCGCCCTTTCGCACACGCCGCCAGCGCCGCAGCGCCGTCAAGCGCTGACCCGGCAGGTACGTGGGCGCCATGGAAGAGCCCTCAACGGTCACGCGCCGCACGAAGAACTCGAGGATCCGGGCCACGGCGAAACGATATCCCAACCCTGTGACTAGCCTTCATGTAATCACTACGATCATCTCTGGTTGAACGTTTAACGAAAGGCAACATCATGACCCTGCTCACCCGCCTCAATGACCTCTTAGACGCTTCGACGACGCCCCTGGTTGTCTCGGCCCACTGCGACCTGCCCTGTGGCGTGTACGACCCGGCGCAAGCTCGCATCGAAGCCCAGTCCGTGAAGGGCTGCATGGAAAAGTACAACGCCTCGAGCGACGAGAACTTCAAAGTGCGCGCCACCTTCATTAAAGAAGAGCGCTGCGAACTCGTGAAGCATCACCTCTGGGTCCTTTGGACCGACTACTTCAAGGTCGAGCACCTCAAGGCCTTCCCGAACTTGCACGACCTCTTCTGGATGGCCACCAAGACCGCCGCCGACGCGAAGAAGAGCAACGACGTCATTATTGCGGACCGGCTGTTAAAAGAGATCGACGACATCGCCGAGATCTTCTGGGCTACCAAGAAGTAGTCCCTCTAGAAATGCGGAAACCCGGTGGCTTCGGCCACCGGGTTTTATCGTTCTACGGCTTACGCCAGCTCGGGGTGCGCGCGGCAGTTGGCCAACAGAGGATTCACCTCAAGGTCGGCGTCGTCGATGGGCGTCGAACAGACCTGGCAGGCCCGATACGTGCCTAAACGCAACCGCTCGAGAGCCCGGTCGACGTCGTTCAGCGTGGACTCAATGGCGGTCACACTCTCATTCGTAAACTCCGTCATGCAGAAAATCTACACGTCCGTAGCGTGATGGTGGCGCGCCAACGAACTTCGACCGGGTCATCCGCTAGTTGAAGAGTTCACGCTTTGTCGCCGCGTTGATGTCGCTTCGTACCTCACGAGTCCTTGGGGTAATGTGACCAGTCGGTGGTAATGGTCTTGGTCAGCCGAGTTCATCATCCATTGGGCCGCTAGCTCAGCAGGTAGAGTAGGGGACTTTTAATCCCAAGGTGCCGGGATCGAGACCCGGGCGGCCCAC
>Ga0182024_10003286_pt1 | contig 38748 bp, 30 predicted proteins | sample P32metaG_FD_120480 | JGI IMG/M metagenome (GOLD analysis project Ga0182024, IMG submission 120480) | Permafrost microbial communities from Stordalen Mire, Sweden - P3-2 metaG (Illumina Assembly) | ecosystem: Environmental > Terrestrial > Soil > Wetlands > Permafrost | place: Sweden: Stordalen...
CGGCGTGGCATTGATCGAGTTGTTCGAGACGGTCGCCGGTCGCGCCGAGCCCGCGTTCGCCGAAATCACCAGTAGCAACGCGACGGTCTGCGAGCTGCCATCGCCAAATAGAAGTTTGATGGATGCTGGATAGACACCGGCGGTCATACTCCCAAGCGTTGCCGTGACGGTGATGGAAGTGGTCTGCGCGGCGGCGATGGTCGCGGATGCGGGAGTGAAGGTGAACCAACTGGGCGAAGTCGAGGCGACGGCGTTGACAGTGAGCGGCGTCGAAGTGAGATTCGAAATGGTGAACGACTGCGTCTTCAGCGTTGCGCCGGGAATTCCGAGGAACAGCAGCCCGCTCGGCGTCACAACCGGCGGCGCGATGGTTCCCGGCGGGACGATGTGCAAAACAATCGCGATGGTGATGGCCGGGTGAACGCCGTCAGTGGGAGTGAGAATCACCGCGCCGTAATAATCCTGCGTGGCGAGTCCGGTTGGATTGACGGTGATCGTCAGAGTGGTTGGGACCGCACCCGGAACGCTGTTGCCACTCGTGGGCGTGACGCTGAGCCAGTTTCCACCCTGGTAGGTGTGGGTCGAAAGAGTCCAGGGGATGGTCGCGGTGTTGCTGAGCACGGCGACAGTTTGCGTCGGCACTGAGGTGTTGCCCGCCGCAACGCGGAAGGTGAGTCCCGTTTGGGAAGAGATGAGGCCTTCGGTGGTGGGCGTGTAGATCTCGGCGGATGAGAGAACGACGGAGCAACACGTCGCCGTGTATCCTCCGGCCACTAAGACCCTGCCGTCGAGCAGCGATGTCGCGATGAACGACGCTCGCGCGGCGACCATACTTCCGGTGGCCACAAAGGTTGCGGTCGCGGGGTTGTATAGCTCCGCCGAATTGGTCACGGGTCCGCTGCCGGCCCCGCCTGCAACCAAGACTTGTCCACTCGATAGCAGAAAGGCACGCGCATTACCACGGCCCACAATCGTATCGTTGCCGGTCTCCGTGAAGCGGTTGGACTGCGGATCAAACAATTCAGCCGTGGCGGCGCCAAACGCGCCGCCTGTCAGCAGCACTTTCCCGTTCGAAAGCAAGACGGCGACGTGCTGCCCTCTAGCCACGATCATCGGATTAGTCGACGAGAAACCCCCGGTGGACGGATCAAAGATCTCGGCCGAACTAAGCGGGACGTTCAACGGGCTGTCGTTTATGCCCTTGAGGTACCCTCCCGCGATCAGGACTCGGCCGTCCGTCATCAAGGTTGCCGTGTGATAGTTGCGATTGAAGGCCATCGGGCCGGATTGGACGAAGGTTCCGGTTTTGGGGTCGTAGATCTCTGCCCCTGCGTTCGCGTCCCCCGGCGCAGCGCCGCCCGCTCCAGCCACAGCCCCTCCAGCCACACCCGCCAGTCCCCCGACGACCAGCACGCGCCCGTCGTTCAGAAGCGTCGCCGTGAGCCAGTACCCGTGCGGCTGGGTCGGGCTGCCTGTTGCAGCGAACTTGCCCGACACTGGATCGTACAATTCGGCGGCGGAAGGTGCGCCGTTCCCCCCCACGATCAGTACCTGGCCGTTACTTAGCAGTTTGGCTGCGGCGCCCTGTCCGTGAGCGAAGCTCGTCTGCCCAGCCAATGCAAAAGCGCCAATCAACGGATCGTAGACTTCGGCATTGGAGGGGCCGACCACAAGTACTTTTCCACTCGGGAGCAGGGCCTCTGTATCAAACGAAAGGGGCTGGGCCAAGGAGCCAGTCGGGCTCCAGCCCTGGTTTGCCGACGTCACCTGCGCCGGGCCGATCCGCCACGCGAACACGTTGGCCAACTGGCCCGCGGGGATCTGTCCGTTGGGATAAGGTTGGCCGTTCGCTGCGTTGACGAATAGCCCGGCGAATGCACTGAAGTTTCCGCTCAGCTCAGCAGCCGTCGGGACGTACACGTTGGGATAAAACTGTTGAGGAGCAAGCTGGACCTGCGCGTCGCAAAATGTCTGGTTGGTGAACGCGGGGATTGGAATGCTCGCGCTAATCAAGCTGAGCGCGCCCGGCGCGGGGACGCCGACTACCAGGTGATCGCCCGCCGAGTCTGCGGCGGTGACATAGCTGATGGAAGAAAAAGGGATGAAGCCAGCCGGGAAGTTTATGCAGGTGGATTGCCCGGACGCGCGCGCGAGGATGAGTCCGGCAAAGAACGCGAGCCGCGTTAATCTCATTTCTTCGCCAAAACTTTCACGGGTGTTTATGTTAGCACGAGGCGCGGGTGGTCGGTCGGTAGGGTTGGGCGTAGTAGCAGGTTTGGCGTAGTTGGGTTCGGCAGGGGGGTGAGCGTAGCAGCAGGTTAAGCGTGCCGCTCCTTTTAGTCGCGGCTCGGAAGAGGGGCGCGATTTGGTAGAACAGCGGGGAAGTGGATCCCCCACCCTAACGAGTGGGGCTGGAAGCGCGGGTTTGACCGCCCGCGGTCAGATGAACATCTCTTCGTCGACGGTGGCACGCGTGGGATTGCCGCTGCGGCCGCCACGCAGGAAATAATTCACCACGGCCTGCAACCCCGCGGCGATCGCCTGAATCTGGCGCAGCGGTTTCATCACGCCGCTGTGCACCAGCGCCACGGTTTCCTGGGCCCGGATCATGGCATCGTCGAGCACCATCTCGGCGCGATCGAGTTGGATGCCGGCCCGCTCGGTCACATCCTCCATCACCGCGTCGACGCGCCCCAATTGCGCGCGCGCGGTGTCGAGAATGTCTGTAGTCCGGGAGGTGATTTCGGCGATCTGGCGCCGCCCGTCCTCGACCGCGGTCCGCGACGACTCGACCAGCGCTTCCACCTTCGGCAGCAGCGCCTCCACCTTCGGCAACAGGCGCTGCGCCTTTTCGTCGACGGCGCGCGTGGTCTTGAAGATGGCGAACAACAGCCCGGCCTGAATCAACAGGGCAATGGCGGCGATGCATACGAACGCCGTCATAACGATGAGCAGAGTTTGCTGGTCCATGTTGGTCTATTTGGGTGAATCGCCTGGCTAACGCGACCTAGTCGGTCACGGGATTGTTTACGGCTTCCCGGTAAGCCTGCTTACCGGCGTCGACTGCCGCCGCGAGATTATCGCGATGGCGGGAAACGGTCTGCTTGCCGCGATCGAGCGCCTCGGCGGCGGTTTCGCGCAGGTCATCGCTGCGGCGCTTCACGTAATCCACGCCTTCGTCGGCTTTGGATCGCAGGAGCTGGCGGGTCTCGACGCCGGATTTCGGCGCGAATAGTACGCCAACGGCAACGCCGAGTCCCAACCCCAGGCAAAAATATGACATCTTGTTATCGTCGTCCATCAGGTCTACCCTCCTCTTAGAGTCTACTGCACCTGAGGGGCCAGTGCCGGTTAGGTTGTTGGGACAACGACTGAGAGAAGCATCCGGGTCGGCGCACTACGTTATCATGAGAGGTGAGAGATGACGGACACGTCCATGCAGCTTGCGCTTTCGATCAGCGTGCCGACGATGGCGGTGATGGTCGGGATTTTGATCAACAATATCCGGTTGAGCGATCTGCGCGCGGAGATCAACACGCGGTTTGACGAAATGAATGCGAGGATGGACCACCGGTTCGCAGACATGAAAGACATGTGGCGCTCCGAGCTGCATCGGGTGGAAGAAGTTCTCGACGCTCGATTGAAGCATTTGGAAGAGCGCTAGGCGCTTGTCGAAACTGGCGACACGATCGCACGCGCCGGAATATCAAGAGATCCGCTAAGCTGATAACGCCGTGCCGCGCTTTCCTCGTCCAACCGCCAAACCGCTGGATGCCGACGGTCTGATGGCTTACGCGGCCCGCACGCTGGGAGGACGGGCGCAAACCTCTTCCGAATTGCGAGAAAAACTGAGGCGGCGCGCGGCGCGCAAAGAAGATGTGGATGCCGTGATTTCGCGATTGAAGGACGGAGGGTACTTGAACGACAAGCGCTTCGCCGAATCTTTTGCGAACTGGCGGCGCGATAACGCGGGTTTCGGAAAAACGCGAGTGGTGCGCGACCTGATGGCGCGGCGGGTGGCGCCGGCGCTGGCCAAGCAAGCGGCGGAGACGGCGTATGAGGAGTCCGACGAGGTCGCCATGATCGAGGCGTTTCTGGCGCGCAAGTATCGCGGGAAAGATTTGAAGACGCTGCTGACGGAGGAGAAATATCTGGCGTCGGCGTACCGGAGGTTGCGGGGGGCGGGGTTCAGTACGGGCAATTCGATTCGGGTGTTGAAGCGATATGCGGCGGAGGCGGATCGGCTGGAGGAGATGGAGACTGGTCCAGCGGAGTAGTGGAGCGGACTAAAGAGGGACGGCCCAAAGCGGCTCCACGCGGGCCTACCAGCCGTCCGGCCTAGCGGGGCACGAAAGCCTGATCGAGCGGCCGTTGGAAAGACGCTGCCACTTTCCACTGCCCATTCACCTTTTTCCAAACGGCCAGTCTGGCGGTCTCGAAGCTCACATGGCGGGCGGGACTTTCGTCCAGATCATACTCCAAGGTCCCATGGGAGAACTCCCACGCCATGTCACCGGACGCGGCTACTTCCAAGCGTTCCACTTTGGTCGTGCTCTTCTGATTCTTCCTCTTGTCAAGCTTGGCCTCAGGGAAGGGATCGCCGCTCTGCGAGCCAACGGTGGGCCGCTTGATGGCACCGGTCCAGCCAATGCTGTCCTCGGTCCGGGGAGTGCCGCCTTTGTCGATCAGGGCTCGGATCGCAGCTTCCTCCGCTTTCAAATCCACTTTCGAGCTTTGCCCCACCAGAATGGCAGGGCCAAGGGTCAAGCCCAGACAAACACCAGTCAGTCGCAAGTTCATAGGCTAGGATTCTAGCAAAAAGCTGGCTCGCTCGCAGGCTGTCTTAGCTGGCCGCTATTGGCATCTAAAACTTCACCTTAGGCACTTCCTTGGCTCCGGCATCGGCCTTGAAATAAGCATCCTCGCGATGGAAGCCGAACATGCCCGCCGCGATACTCGTCGGGAAGACCTGAATATCGGTGTTGTACTTCTGCACGGTTTCGTTGTATTTGCGCCGCTCCACGTTGATGCGATTCTCGGTGCGCGAGAGCTCGTCCTGGAGGCGCGCGAAATTCTCGTTGGCTTTGATGTTGGGGTAGTTTTCGACCACCACCATCAGCCGGCTCAGCGCGGAATCGAGTCCGGAATTGGCCTGAATTCTGTCCTGCGGCGTCTTGGCGCCCATCATGGCGGCGCGAGCGGTGGTGACGTCGCTGATCACTTTCTCTTCGTGAGTGGCGAAGCCTTTCACGGTTTCGACCAGGTTCGGAATCAGGTCGGCGCGACGCTGCAGCGCGGCATCCACTTGAGCCCAGGAGCCGTTGATGGCCTCGCGCTCGGTCACCAGTTGATTTTTCGAGCTCATCAATCCGCCGAAGACGATCAGCCCGCCCAGCAGGAGCACTCCCAAGATGATCAGTGCGATTTTCATTTTTTCTCCTCAAGCACAAACCGTTGCTGTCCACAGGCTAAGGCCTGTGCCACGTCCACAGGCTAAAGCCTGTGCCACCCTCATTCCAGCTTGTCGACAAACTCAATCATTCGCTGAATGCACTGCAAATACGCCGCGAAGAGTTCGCCTGGATCGCCCATGGAATTGCCCTCGGGGCCCGGCTTATCTTCGCGCACATCCAGAAGTGTTTCAAACGGCGTCACATCCATTTTCAGCGTGTGCCCAAGCTGACGCACGATCGCGCGTTTGTCGGTTTTCGAATGCACTCCCGACGCGATCAGCGCGTGGCGCCCCAGCGTGCAGAACGTCGATACGGAATCCAGGCACAGCTTCATGAGCGCGACCGGATCGGAGAGCACGCGGGCTCCCTGCTGGCGTAGATGAAAAAGCTTGGAGCGAAGTTCGTGCTCGATTTGGGCGCGATAGAATTTGTCGTCGATTTTCACGTCGGCGATCACGTCCAGGCCGTACAGAACCTTGCGGCGATCCTTCATGTCGCGAAACTCGATGGGGAAGCAATCGGAGGAGTGGTGGGCTTCCTCTTCGGTCATGATGTTGGGCGCGGGATGGCCGTGTTCGCGCCACCACTTGAGGATCGGCTCGCTTTCCAGGAGCTCGCGGGGCGTGATTTCCTTGAGGACGCAGAGCACGTTCAGGTCGGAAAATTTGGCGTGATGATCCTCGCCCGCGGCCGATCCGTAGAGCACCACGGAGACCAGGCGGTCATGAAACGCGCGCTCGAGTTTGGTTACCAGTTCTTTTAGTTCGTCCATTACGAATCACCCCGGGCACGCACTCCCTGACGGTCGCGCCTCAAACGGCCGCGCCTCAAAACGAACACGCGCTCCCTCATGGTCGCGGTTCTGAAAAAGTCATCGTTGCCGCTCCCTTACGGTCGCGGTTCTGTAACGCGGCACGGGACTACCAATCGGAGGACGCTCCACCGCCGCCGGAATCGCCGCCGCCAAATCCACCAAACCCGCCGCCTCCGCCGCCACCACCGCCGAATCCACCTCCGGACCACCCGGAGCCACCGCCGCGTCCCATCATGTTACCGAGAAACATCCCAGCAAGGAATCCGCCCATTCCGCCGCCGCGGCCGCCGGTGATCTTACTGAACAGCCACATCAGCAGAAAGAATCCGCCGATGAGCAGCGGAATCGGGATGCCGTTGCCGCGAGGCGCGGGCCGCTGCCGCCGGACCGGTTGCCCGCCGGGCGGCGCGACGCCTTTTGCCTGCGCGATAGCATTGCCGAGTTCCTGCGCGGCCGCGAGAAACGCGCCCGAATAATTCCCTTGCCGCAGAATCGGACGGACGCCGCGCAAGATAGTGCCCGCATCGGCGTCGGAAAGCAGCGGCTCGATGCCATAGCCCAGCTCGACGCTGTTCTTGTGATCCTTTATCGCGAACAGCATCAGGATGCCGTTGTCCTTGCCCTTCTTGCCGATGCCCCACTCGCGGAACAGCCGGTTGCCGACGTCTTCGACGGGTTCGCCGTCCAGGGTGTCGACGGTCACGATGGCCATCTGCACGCCGGTGGAGGTTTCGAGCGCGCCGCAATAGGCTTCCAGGCGCGCTTTACCGGCGGGATCGAGCACCTTTGCAAAATCGTCGACGTAGCCGCTTGGCTTGAGCTTGGAAGTGTCTAGAGCGAATGCGGAAAGCGAAAACGCAGCTAGAATCGCGACCCAGAGGGCGATCCTGTACGTCAGCGCGCTGGCCTTAGCGACTGTCATGAAACACTCACGCCACTTGCGCTCCGCTCCCTATGGTCGCGGTTCATAGTATTTAACCGCTCCCTATGGTCGCGGCTCGCAAGGTCGCGGCTCGAAAGAATGGATCTCAACGTATGGAGCCTACCAGATCCTGACGCCGGACTTTGAAACCATCCAGCCGGCCGAGCATCGCCACAGCCATGCGTTTGGGATCGAAGAACTGTTGCGCCAGCGCCTGCACTTCCTCGGCAGTGACGTTTTCGACGCGCTCCAGCATTTCGTCGAGCGAAAAGAAACGGTTGAAGTATAACTCCTGGCGCGCCAGATTGGCCATGCGGCTGGAGGTCGATTCGAGGCCGAGCACGTAGGAGCCTTTCAAATGATCCTTGGAGCGCCGCAGCTCGTCTTCGGTGACACGCTCATCGGCCAGCTTGCGCAGTTCGCGCGCGATGGATTCGACCACTTTGCCGGCGTTGCGCTGCGACGTGCCGGCGTAGACCAGCATGCAGCCCGCGTCGCGATACATGCTCAGCTCGGAATAGACCGTATAGGCGAGGCCCTGGCGTTCGCGAATGTTCTGGAACAGCCGCGAGCTCATTCCTCCGCCCAGAATCGCGTTGAGGATGAAGCAGGCGAAGCGCGCCTCGTGCGCGATTTCGATGGACGGCACGCCGACGTACACATGCACCTGTTCCAGCGAATTCTTGGTGCGAAACACCAGCGGCGCGTGCGGCTGCGGCGGCCCGGCGAGCATCGCCCGCTTGCGCGGCTTCAGGTCCGCGAATTGGTCCTCCACCAGGTTCACCAGACGTTTGTGATCCAGGCTGCCGGCGGCTGTCACCAGAATGTTCGAGGGGACGTAGAACTGCTTGTAATAGCCCTCCACCGTGTTGCGATCGAAAGAACGGATCGTCTGCCGGGTCCCGAGAATCGGGCGGCCCAGCGGATGCCCTTTCCAAAAATTGCTCGCGAAGATTTCGTGGATCAGGTATTCGGGGTTGTCCACTTCCATCTTCAGCTCTTCGAGGATGACGCCCTTTTCTTTCTCGATGTCGTCTTTCTTGAACAGCGGATTGCGGACCAGGTCGGCGATCACATCGAACGCGTCAGGCAGGTGCTCGTCGAGAACCTTGACGTTATAACTGACCAACTCTTTGGAGGTGAATGCATCCAGGCCGCCGCCGATGGAATCCACCGAGCGCGCGATCTGCTCGGCGGATCGGTTCTTGGTGCCTTTGAACACCATGTGTTCGACGAAGTGCGAAATGCCGGTCTGGTGATCAGCTTCCTCTCGCGAGCCGGTGCCGATCCAGATCCCGACCGAGACGCTGCGCACGTGCGGCATGTGCTCGGTCACCACGCGGATGCCGTTGGGCAGCACTGCGCGTTCGATATCGCGGGGTCGGTTCGATCGGCGAGGCATTCGGTCCATCCTTATTCTATCGCGGTGGTCCAAGCCTTGGTTCGGCGAGCGGGGGTGCTAACATGGTTGCAGCAATGCAACCTGTTGTAGGCATGGAACTTGTGGATCTTCGGGCGGCCCTGGGTCCGGCGGAACCGGCATTCCGAGCTCAGCAGATTTACGATGCGGTATACCGGCGCCGCGTAACCGATTTCGCGGCGATCTCCACGATTTCCAAGGCTTTTCGCGATCGGCTTGCGCGGGAATTACCGCTCGGATTGCCGGAGGTCGACCGTCGCTATGATTCGGTCGACGGGACGCGGCGGTATCTGCTGAAGCTGAGCGATGGGAAGACGGTCGAGACCGTGTGGATGCCGGAAAGTCCTTCCAGCCCCACCCGTCAGGGTGGGGCTCAAGCTTCATTTGGAGGGGCAGACGCCACGATACGAGAACGATCGGACACAGTCGAACGATCCACCATCTGCATTTCGAGCCAGGTCGGGTGTCCCGTAAACTGCGGGTTTTGCCTGACCGCGTTGATGGGACTCGAGCGCAACCTGACGGCGGGCGAAATCGTCGGGCAGGTGCTGCGTGTGTCCGCCGAGAATGGCCTGGAAGCCAACGTCGATCGAGTGAATATCGTGATGATGGGGCAGGGCGAGCCGCTCCTCAACTTGCCTGCCGTGATCAAAGCGACCCGCCTCCTGACCGATCCCGAAGGCATGGCGATTTCGCCGCGCCGGATTACGCTGTCGACCTCCGGGATCGTTCCGAAAATCGCGGAGATGGCGCGCGAGCCGGTGCGGCCAAAGCTGGCGATTTCGCTCAATGCGTCGAGCGAGGAACAGCGTCGCGAGCTGATGCCGATCACGCGCAAGTATCATTTGAAGGACTTGATGGACGCGTGCCGCGCGTATCCTTTGCGCCCGTGGGAGAAGCTGACGTTCGAGTATGTGCTACTGAAGGGCGTGAACGATTCAGACGCGGATGCACGCCGGGTGGTTCGGCTGCTGGCGCATTTGAACGCGAAAGTGAACCTGATCGCGCTGAATCCGGGGCCCGGGATTCCGTATGAGACGCCCGAGCCGTCGCGGGTGGCGGCGTTTCAGGCGATCGTGCGGAGGTCGCTGCCGTGTTTCGTGCGGAAGCCGCGGGGGCTGGATGTGTTCGCAGCGTGCGGGCAGTTGAAGCGGATGGAGGGCGGGCTGGTGCAGGTGGGGTGAAGGGGCGGGCGCAAACTACGCCGCGATTTTCCCTTTGGGCTCCCCGACCTCGACGTATGCGAATAACAAATCCCGGAACTCAGGATTCTCCAGATGGCGTGAGACGGCTTGTCCATCCGGCACGCGTTGTGCGGCCTTCTGATAGGCTTCGAGGTTGATCTGGATGGCTTCGGCGGCCGCGCGCTTGGCCGCTTCGATGGTCTCTCCGTAGGTCGTGATCGCCAGATCAGGCACCTGCACGGCAAATCCCTTCTCGGTTTGTTCGAGCATGATCAGAAATCGCGTCACTTGAATCCCATTCTTCCACACTGCCTGATGCAGGTGGGATACTAACGCTTGCCAACCATATTGTTGGTCGGGCCGTATCGTATGTATTTTTTCAGCCATGAGCCGAACGAGCCTCCGCACATACATGTGGATCGAGACGCTCAATCCGCCAAGTTCTGGCTGGGCCCGGTTGCGTTGGCGAGAAACCTCGGCTTCAGTCCGGCGGAACTCCGGCGAATCCATCGTTAGTGTTAGAGAATCGCAGCCTCTTATTGGAGAAATGGAATGAGCACTTCCCAGCTTAATCCCGGAGAACGCGTGCAAGACGTACACATCACTGAGGACACACTGGCCGTTGACCTCGCGGACGGGCGCACCATCATCGTTCCCCTGGTGTGGTATCCGCGACTCTTGGACGCGTCAATGGAACAGCGATCTCACTGGAAAATAAGTGGAGCAGGCTATGGGATTCACTGGCCGGACGTCGACGAGGACTTGAGCACGGAAGGCCTGCTTCGCGGAGCCCCTTCCGCCGCCGAACCAGCTCGTCTGCGCCGCTGAGCACGTTGCGGGCAGCGAATGGAAATGGGCCGGAATCGGTACGTTTCTCGTGTGATACCGTCATACTGAAACATCCGAAAATCTGAACAGGAGATGGACAATGACTACTCAAGAAGTGGCGGACAAGGTGGTGACACTCTGCTCCGCGGGGAAGTTTCACGAGGCGCTGGAGCTTTACTCGCCGGATATCGTCAGCATGGAAGCGGGCGCGCCTCCCGGGCAGTCGCGCGAATCGAAAGGCCTGGCGGCGGTGAAGGCCAAGGGCGAATGGTGGACTGCCAACCACGAAGTCCACTCGACCAAAGTCGAAGGTCCACTGGTCGCCGGTTCGCACTTCACTGTGACTTTCAAGATGGACATTACTTTCAAGCCGCAAGCCCGGCGGTTCACGATGGAAGAGGTCGCCGTGTACAAGGTCGCCGACGGCAAGATCGTGTACGAAGAGTTCTTCTACAACATGTAGACGACGGCCCCGCGCGCAGCCGGATCGTTGGTTCACGCGACCTTCAGGGTTCCGAGGCGCTGTCCCAGGCTTCGCTTGACGCTCTGATCGATGTGCCAACGCGGCAAAACAGCCGACGTCAGAGCCTCTTCGCTCCAAAGCCGTTCGAGCTCTTCAAAGCTCCATTTACCTGTGGATCTGAGCGCTCTTGCGCTCATGACGGCTTCCATCAACTGCTGTTGGAACCACTCGTGCACCACTTCTCTAACGGTGGCGCTGGCGCCGGGAACATGGGGGTAAGCTTGAGCCCAACGTTCAACCATATCGGTGAAGACCCGAAAGTCGCCGTTGATGACCAGTTGGTTCTGAGCAGGAAGGAACCTCGCCGCCCGGTCTTCGAGATCTTGGGGAACCCTAGTCCCGTTCTCGATGGTCACCCACTTGACTTCAGGCTCATCGAACGCATCCACGGCGTCGGCCGCTTCACCCGACTCAGCGAACAAGGAGTAGATGTCGCCAGCGACTCCTCCTTTGCGTTTCTTTTCCCCTCCACCTTCACCGCCGCCGCCCGTCGAGCGAGCACCCGCCTCTAGCGTGGGATCGGTAGTCGCTGGTCCATCCTTGGCCGGCCGGAAACGAGAGAATTTGAGAAGGTCACGGATCTGTTTAAGCCGTTCGTGAATCGCCTTGCGGTAGTCTTTTTCTCCCGACTGCGATCCGATCTGCTCTTGCAGATCGATGATCTCCTGCGGCAGCTTCTCGCGGAACGCCGCGGCCCACGCGGCCCAGTCTAGGGCTTTCCCGTCGATCACCAAGTGGGTTCGGGCGGTGTTAGCAGTCACAGACCGATCGCCCGTAGGAGCGGGCTCCACATAGAGAACGACGCGGTCGGTGCCGAAGATCACCCCAAAGTTCATGAGGCGCGCGGTGCCGCCGCGCCCAAAGACCAACTCATAAAGCTCGTTTTGATATAGAGCAGCGACGTGCCCGCCGGGGGCGAAGTGCCCGGAGTCGGTGTCGATCTCCTCCTTCAGAATCCACCAATGAGCGTGGGCGTCAGCCAACTCGACGCTGCCCTTGGACTGGCAGTTCTTATCGAGCCACACGCCCTGGCCGTCTACATCGCGCAGAAAATTATGTCTGGTGTCGGAGCGATCCTGTTTTTCCCAACCCTCTCGCGCTTTGACCGTTACACCCTCGGGGAACCGGAAATATCTGGTGTTGAGGTACCGCAGAATCCACCTAGATTTCATTGGCGTACCCGCCGGGGGGTCCATCGTGTTATGCTCGTCCGACCGACCGTGAAGAACGACGACCGTGCCGTGATCCTTGATCTCTGTCGGCTTCAAATCGTCGGACACCCGCGTCCAGAACTCGCCGTTATTCTGCGGCCAGCGTTTCAGTCCGTAGATCTTTTCCGCGGGGTCGAACCACAGATGGATCATGTGACCAACGCCGTTTTTCCAACTCATGTATACCAGTCCGTGCGGGTTGATCGGAGCCGCGGCGATCTTGGCGCCGACGCCGAAGTTCCCGCCCGCCGATTGCTGGTGGACCGACGAGGAAAGCTTGTTGATGTATTGGACCATCTCAGGTCCAGTCATTCCAATGCCGGTGTCGATGCAGGACAGCTTAAACACTCCGGCAAGATCGTAGTAGCTCCAGGAGACGTCCCAGAGGACCTCGCCTGCTCCGCCGAGATGACCGAGAGCTTCGATCGCGTTCTGGGTAAGTTCGCGAACGTATTGAAGTGGTGCACAATCTTCGCCGAGTCGGTTGACCAAAAAGGTCATGTCGGCGACTTCCATCGGGAGAATGTCACGCGAACGCGTGACGGAGGAGTTGGCTATCATCACTTTTCCTTTCAAACTGTGAGGTGGCTATGCGACCTCAAACGAAATTGAAAGGGACCCGACAAGCGTTCTTTGGGTAGGGCGGCGATCCGCGCGTCCCAAGGAAAACCTGCCTTGTCTCTTCGCCGATAAGCATAGCGGACTCCCGACTGTCTGTCAAATGATTTCTTATCTTGTGTAATTGGGTCGGCCCGCTGCTCTTATGTTCAGGGATCGCGCTACTCACCCTTGACCCCGGGTCTCTATCTCTATATAATTCATTTCAGCGTGAGTGTGCCTATTCGCGCTGGTTTTTCTTGGGCTTGCGTGCGGTAACCACGTCGGTTTCCAGGTCGTGGCCTAAAGTAGTGTTCGAGGGGAGAGATTGATGAATCGAGCTTTTGCCGCGGTCGCAGTCGCGGCGCTGTCCATGACGACGGCTTTTGCGCAGAACGGCAATCGAGTTTCCCCCGACCGAACGGCTGTCAGCGCGACCGTTAATCAATACTGCCTCGGCTGTCACAACGAGAAACTGAAGTCCGGCAACTTTTCCTGGTCGAGCGTCGACCTCGCGCATCCCGAACAAAACGCCGAGCAGGTGGAGAAAGCGGTCAACATGCTGCGCGTCGGCATGATGCCGCCGCCGGGCATGCCTCGGCTGACCGCCGCGGCGCGAAATGCACTGGTCTCGTATTTGGAAAATTCAGTAGACCAGGCGGCCGCCGCCAATCCGAACGCCGGCAAGCAGCCGCTGCACCGCTTGAATCGCACCGAGTACGCCAACTCGATCCGCGAATTGCTGGCCGTCGACATCGACGTTTCCGCGCTGCTTCCGCCCGACGATTCGAGCCACGGGTTCGACAACATGGCCGACGTCCTGATGGTCTCGCCGACGCTGATGGAAGGCTACATTCGGGCAGCCGGAAGAATCAGCCGCGAAGCAGTGGGCGATGTCACCGCGCCCGCGCTGACCACCACCTATCAGATCCCGCGCGTGGTCGCGCAAACCCGGCATTTCGACGGCACTCCGTGGGGCACCCGCGGCGGAATTTCCGTGATCCACGATTTCCCGGCCGACGGCGAATACGTTTTTAAGATGGGGTTCTATTATTCGCCCACCGGTCCGCTGTTCGGCCTCAATCAGGGCAAGGGGCAGCAGATCGAAGTGGCGGTGAATGGCGTGCGCGTCGCGCTGATCGATATCAATCCGGCGATGAAGCTGGCTTCGGACGGCATCAAGACGCCGCCGATCGCCATCAAAGCGGGTCCGCAGAGAATCTCGGCGTCGTTCCCGCAGAAATTCGACGGGCCTCTGGAAGACGAATACCGGATGGTGGAGCAGAGTCTGGTGGATGTCAGCGCGGGGGTGGTCCCGGGGATGACGACGCTGCCGCATTTGCACGAACTGAGCATCACCGGTCCCACTAAAGTTTCCGGCGTATCGGATACGCCCAGCCGCAGCAGGATTTTCACGTGCCGCCCGGCCGCGGGGAGCGATGAAATCCCGTGCGCGAAGGCCATCATTTCGAATCTGGCGCGGGTGGCTTTTCGAAGGCCGGTTTCCGGTACCGATCTCGAGGATTTGCTGAGTTTCTATCAGAGCGGCCGAAATCAGGGCGACTTCGAATCCGGAATCCGGACGGCGATTCAGGCCATGATCGCGAGTCCTGAATTTGTATTTCGCCTGGAGCGAGCGTCGGTATCGACAAGCTCGGCGCGAGCGGCAGCAGGTTCGAATTACCGCATTACCGACCTCGAACTGGCCTCCCGGCTCTCTTATTTTCTGTGGAGCACCGCGCCCGACGAGCAGTTGATCAGCGTCGCGAGCCAAGGGAAATTGAAAGATCCGGCGGTGCTCGAAAAGCAAGTGCGGCGCATGCTGGCCGATCCGCGGGCCGAAGTGCTGGCGACTAATTTCGCGTATCAGTGGCTGCATCTGCAAAACCTGAAGGACGCGAATCCGGATCTGTTCCTGCATCCCGATTTCGACAAGACTTTGTCGCAGGCGATGATGCGCGAGACCGAACTATTGTTCGACAGCCTGCGCACCGAGGATCGCAACATTCTGGATCTGGTGACCGCGAACTACACGTTCGTGAATGAGCGTCTGGCCAAACACTACGGCATTCCCAACATCCTGGGCAATCGATTCCGCCGCGTGACCCTGACCGATCCCAATCGGTTCGGCATCCTGGGGCAAGGCAGCGTGCTGATGCTGACGTCGACCGCGACGCGCACGTCGCCGGTGCAGCGCGGCAAGTACGTGATGGAGGTGCTGTTGGGGACGCCACCGCCGCCTCCGCCGGCCGATGTTCCGGCGCTCAAGGAAAGCACGGACGATCCGAAGGTACAAAAGTCGGTACGCGAACAGATGCAGGCGCATCGCGCGAATCCGGTCTGCGCGGGTTGCCATGCGCTGATGGATCCGATTGGATTTTCGCTCGAGAATTACGATGCGGTCGGGGTGTGGCGCACCAACGACGGCGCGTTCCGCGTCGATCCGTCCGGAAAAATGTTCGACGGGACGGCGCTGAACGGTCCCGCCAGCCTGCGGCAGGCGATCGTGAATCATTCCGATGTGTATGTGGGAGCGTTCACCAGGAACCTGCTGGCATACGGACTGGGGCGGGTGATCGATTATCGCGATCTGCCCGTGGTTCGGCAGATCCAGAGGCAAGCGGCGAAAAATGATAACCGCTTTTCGACGTTTATTTTGGGCGTGGTCAATAGCGTGCCGTTCCAGTTCAGAAGAGTGGAAGAAAGCGAGCCGGTGTCGAGCACTACCGCCGGTGGACGCTAGCAGTTCTGCGAGTTTCGTTTTTTGATCGATCGGGTATTTGGTTGAGTGAAGTGAGCCGAGAGGAGATCCAATGTTCATCACCAAGAAGCATCTGTCCCGCCGCGCAGCTCTTCGCGGATTGGGGGTAAGTTTTGCGCTGCCGCTGCTGGATTCGATGTTGCCGGCGCAGACTCCCATCTCGAAGACCGCCGCGACGCCGAAGCCCCGGCTGGCCTGCATCGAAATGGTGCACGGCGCGGCCGGCAGCACCGCGGAAGGCTCGAACAAGCACTACTGGTCTCCTGAAAAAGTGGGTGCCGATTTCGAATTCACTCAGACCCTGGAGCCCTTGAAGGATCTGCGGGACTACATCACCATCGTCAGCGACACGGACCTCCATCCGGCCACCGCATGGTCGGCCGCCGAAGAAGGCGCGGATCATTTCCGGTCGAGCGCTGTGTATCTGACCGCGGCGCACCCCAAGATGACCGAGGGCTCGGATTACTTCGCGGGAACGTCCATCGATCAGCTCTACGCGCAGCAGTTCGGGCAGGACACGCCGCTGCCGTCGATTCAGCTTTGCATTGAAGCGGTGGACGCCTCCGGCGCCTGCGATTACGGCTATGCGTGCGTGTACGCCGACACCATCAGTTGGTCGTCGCCCACCACTCCGCTGCCGATGACGCTCGACCCGCGCATGGCGTTCGAGAATCTGTTCGGCGACGGCACCACGCCCGAAGAGCGCCTGGCGCGGCAGAAAGTAAACCGCAGTATTCTCGACTGGATCTCGCACGATGTCGCGCGGCTGCAAAAGAATCTGGGGCCGGCCGACCGCAATCGCCTGAACGCGTATCTCGACGACGTTCGCGAAATCGAGCGCCGCATTGAGCGCATCGAGAAATACAACGCGAGCGGAAGCGCACGCGCGCTGCCCGCCGCGCCGCTGGGCGTGCCCGACAGCTACGAAGAGCACGTGAAGCTGATGTTCGATCTCCAGGTGCTGGCTTTCATGACGGAGACCACGCGGGTTTCGGCGTTCAAAATGAGCCGCGACGTCAGCACTCGCGTTTTCCCGGAGAGCGGCATCAAGCTTCCGTTCCACCCGTGCTCGCATCATGGCGAGACTCCGGCGAAAATCGCGGATTTCGCGAAACTGAACCGCTATCACGTGAGCCTGATCCCGTATTTCCTCGAAAAACTGAAGAACACGCCGGACGGAGACGGCAACCTGCTGGACCATTCGCTGGTGATGTATGGAAGTCCCCTGGGGGATTCGAACGTTCACAATCACAAACGGGTCCCGATGTTCCTGGCGGGCCATGCCAACGGGAAGCTGAAGGGCAATCTGCATGTCCGCTGCGAAGACGGAACTCCGATGGCGAACGCGTATCTGACCATGCTGCACAAGCTCGGCGTGAACGTGGAAACTTTCGGCGACAGCACGGGCGAGATCGCGATCTGATGTTTGAATCGCGCACAACGCTGAAACCCGCTGTGCGCTCGGGAGAGTTGGAACGCGCACAACGCTGAAACCCGCTGTGCGCTCGGGAGAACGGGAGGACCGATTATGTCATCGAGAACCTTACGGTTGGGACTCGGCGCATTGCTGGTGGGCGCTTCAACGCTGCTGGCCGCCGACACCAGGCTCGCCGATGCGGCCATGCAGGGCGACAAAGCCGCGGTCCAATCGCTGATCCGGCAGCATGTGGATGTCAACGCACCGCAAGGCGACGGCAGCACCGCGCTGCACTGGGCGGCGTATCGGGACGACGCGGAAATGGTGAAGGCACTGATCGCGGCGGGGGCCAACGTGAAAGCCGCGACGCGCGAAGGCGCCATCACGCCGCTGTTCATGGCTTGCGCGAACGGAGACGCGGCCATGGTCGGCGCGCTGCTCGCGGCCGGCGCCGATCCGAATTCCGTGAAATCGAACGGAACCACGGCGCTGATGATCGCGGCAGAATCCGGCGGCACGGACGCGGTGAAGATGCTGGTCGATCGCGGTGCGAACGTGAACGCGAAGGAAACCGCGCACGGACAGACGGCGCTGATGTTTGCCGCGGCACAGAATCGCGACAGCGTGGTCCGGTTCCTGGTGGGACGTGGGGCTGACGCGAACGTCGCGACATCGGTTCGTAAATTGGAAAAGGTGCGCTTCGATCAGGACGGAAACATCGTCGAGGATCGGCCGGCGCGTGCCGGGGCCGGCGAAAACGACGACTCCGCCAATCTGGACGTCCTGGCGCACGGCGTGGGACTCGAATCGGCGGTGTACGCGGTGGATACTTCGGCGGCCGCGCAGGGAGCTTTGGTGACGTTCGCTCATGCGGTCGGATTCAAGTCGGTGGATTACAGCGTCGATAACGCGCGCAAGAAGGCCCCCAAGGCTGCCGACATCGGGAACCGGCCGCCGCGCAAGAGCGGTCCTGATTTCATGGGCGGAATGACGGCCCTGCTGTATGCCGCTCGCGAAGGTTATCTCGAAGCGGCGCGAGCGCTGGTGGAATCGGGCGCGAATGTGAACCAGGCGAGTGAAGGAGAAAAGATGAGCCCGATGGTGGAAGCGATCATCAACGGCCATCTGGATCTGGCGAAATACCTGCTGGATCATGGGGCCGATCCCAAGCTTTCCACGGTGGACGGTTTGACTGCCTTGTATGCCGCCGTCGATGTGCAATGGGTGCCGAAAACCTGGTTCCCGCAACCGAGTACGAATCAGGAAAAAGTAAGTTACCTGGATCTGATGAAGGCGCTGATCGAGCACGGCGCCGATGTGAATGCGCAGACCAGCGATAAGGTTTGGTTTCGCTCCTTCACCAACGATTACACCTGGGTGGACACCGGCGGAGCAACTCCGTTCTGGCGCGCGGCGCAATCGAGCGACATACCGGCCATGAAGCTCCTGATGGCGCACGGCGCCGATGCGAAGCTTGCGAACAAATCCGGCGAGACTCCGCTGCACGCAGCCTCGGGAATCGGCTGGGCCTGGAATTGGAGCGTACGCGCGCCGTTTCCGGCTCTGGACGCCGTGAAGTATTGCGTCGAGCTAGGCAACGACATAAACGCCGTGGATAATCGCGGATACACCGCGCTGCATGGCGCGGGATTTCTGGGCGACAACGAAATGGTGAAGTATCTTGTGTCCAAGGGCGCCAAGGTGGAGCTCAAGAGCAAACCGGGCGATTCGGCCGCCGACATGGCCAATGGACCGACGCGATTCGGGCAACCGCACGCCGACACTACTGCGCTGCTGGAAGAGCTGGGGTCGCCTAATTCGCACAATTGCCGGTCGGATCAGTGCGTGGTTGCGGCCAAGGCCAACGTGTATTCGGATCGCCAGGAAGCCATCGATCCCGCCGCCAAGGCGGATTTGGAGGCGTTCGCAAAAGCCGCCGGCTACAGCGAAGCGGAGTATCATTCCGACGGCCCGGCTGCTCCCGCCGGCAGAGGCGGGGGGGCTCGCGGAGCGGGCTCTGCGACACCTGGAGCAACCGCCAAACCCGCGGATGCAAAGCCGACAGACGCGAAGCCTGCGACACCCGCAACTCCGGCGGGTCCCGGCGCATCCCAGTAGTTTTCGAGTCCTTGATGATAGCGGCGAAGCGCATCCTGAGAACCGGCTGCGCAGCCGTGGCGATCGTTCTTGCGGCTTCCGTGTTCGCTCTCACGGCGGCGGATCTTTATCAGGACAATTTGCGCGCCGATCATCCGGCCATCCGTTACGATCAGGCGCCGGTCAGCGATCGGGCGGCTCAACTGAATCAAAAACTCGAGAGCGGCGAACTCAAGCTGGATTATCGCGAAGGCGGATTGGGCTATCTTCCCAGCCTTCTCGAACAGTTCGGCGTCAATCCCGATTCGCAGGCGCTGGTTTTTTCGAAAACCAGCTTTCAGGCCGGGAAAATTTCTCCACGCAATCCGCGGGCGATTTATTTCAATGACGACGTAGCGGTGGGATGGGTACGCGGCGGAGACGGCTTGGAGATCGCGGCTCTGGATCCGAAACAGGGAATTGTCTTTTACACACTCGACCTTCACAAGAGCGATCAACCCCGGCTGGCGCGCCAGAGCGTGTGCCTGCAATGTCATCAAGGACCGGCGACATCCGGTGTGCCCGGGATATTCATCGGATCGGTTTATCCGAATTCCGCGGGCGACCCGTACCGGGCGGGCGCCATCGTCACGGATCACCGTACCTCTTTTCAAGACCGTTGGGGAGGGTGGTATGTCAACGCGGCGCACGGCGAGCAGCGCGATCGCGCCAACGCCGTCGCGACCGATCCGGCCGAGCCGGAAGTGTTGCATGGCTTGGGAGCGCAGAGCCAGGAATTGCAAAACCTGACGAGCCTGATCGGCTTCGGCTTCTTTAGTCCCGCCGGATATCTTACTCCGGTGAGCGACATCGTGGCGCTAATGACCTTCGAGCACCAGACGCAAATGGTGAATTTCATGACGCGCCTGAATTGGGAGGAACGGATCGCCGAGCACGATCAGAAGCCGGATTCGCCCGCGGTCGACTCCGATATCGAATCGCTGGTCACCTACATGTTGTTTGCCGAGGAGGCTCCTCTCACCGAGCCGGTTCAGGGCGTTTCGACATTTACCTCGACGTTCCCTAAACGCGGGCCGCGCGACAGCAAGGGGCGTTCGCTCCGGGATTTCGATCTCAACCGCCGCTTGTTTCGCTATCCTTTGAGCTACATGATTTACAGCGCGGCGTTCGATGCTCTGCCGGAAGCGGTTCGAGATCGCGTATACCGGCGCCTTTATGAGGTGCTGAGCTCGCGAGAAGCCGACCCGAAATTCGCAAGCCTCTCGGCGGAGGACCGGAAATCGATTCTCGAGATCCTGCGCGACACCAAGCCAAGCCTGCCGCCGTACTTTCGCGCGCGGTAAATTGACCGTTTGTCGCGCCGATTCCCGCCCTATATCATCCCGGGTTGTATCATGAAGAAATGCGTACTTTGATCGCCGCGATTCTGATCACGTTGTTCCCTTTATGCGCCCAGGATGCCGCAGACAAGCAAGACAAGCAAGACAAACAGGAGAAGGCGAAGCGCGCGCCGGCGAATCCCACAAATCTGAAGATTCTCAAGGTCACCACCGGTCCTGAGGTGATTCAGATCATGCGGACCTTCACCACCGGCCTCGGTGTTCAGTGCAACTATTGCCACGTGCAGGGAAACAACGCGAGCGACGACAATCCGAAAAAGGAAATCGCGCGCAAGATGATCGTGCTGGTGCAGCAGGTGAACACGAACTTCCCCGACGGCAAGATGCACGTGAGCTGCTACACCTGCCATCGCGGTGAAGCCGAGCCGAAGACGGCGCCGGCCGCCCAATAATCCAAGACGACATCGGGAACTCGTTATGAAAGTGAGCCCGAAGGCAGGCCAGCCAGCGGATGCGTCGCTGCTGGTGGACGTTCCCAAACTTGTCGCCGCGTACTACGAGGATCGCCCCGATCCGTCGATCCCCGCGCAACGCGTCGCCTTCGGCACATCTGGCCATCGCGGATCGTCCTTCGACCGCGCCTTCAATCAATGGCACATTCTCGCCATCACGCAGGCCATTTGCATGTATCGCCACGAAAACAAAATCGACGGCCCGCTGTTTCTGGGCATCGATACGCATGCGCTTTCGCGGCCCGCGTTTGAAAGCGCGCTCGAAGTTCTGGCGGCGAACGGCATCGACGTCATGATCGCCAGCAATGACGAGTTCACGCCCACTCCGGCTGTTTCCCACGCCATCCTCACTTACAATCGCGGCCGCAAAGCGGCGACTAGACCGCTTCTTAAAGAGACCGGATTCGCCGACGGCATCGTCGTCACGCCTTCCCACAATCCTCCCGAAGACGGCGGCTTCAAGTACAACCCGCCGAATGGAGGGCCGGCCGACACCTCGATTACGCAGTGGATCGAGGCGAAAGCGAACGAGTTTCTCGCGGCCGATCTTAACGGCGTGAAGCGCGTGCCTTTTGAAATCGCGCTACGATCGCCCACCACGCACCGCTACGATTACCTCGACGCCTACGTCAACGATCTCCAAAACGTCATCGATTTCGACGCGATCCGCGGCGCGTCGCTCACGCTGGGCGTCGACCCGCTAGGCGGCGCCGGAGTTCATTACTGGGCTCCGATTGCCGATCGCTACAAGCTGAATCTCACCGTCGTGAACGATGCGGTCGACCCCACCTTTCGCTTCATGACGCTCGATTGGGACGGCCGAATCCGCATGGATCCGTCGTCGTCTTACGCGATGCAGCGGCTGATCGCTCTCAAAGACAAATTCGATATCGCGTTCGCTTGCGACACCGATCACGATCGCCACGGCGTCGTCACTAGGAGCGCAGGCCTACTGCCTCCCAACCATTACCTGTCGGTGTGCGTTCACTATCTGTTTGCGAATAGGCCAGCGTGGAGTAAGCAGGCGGCCGTCGGAAAAACCGTGGTGAGCAGCAGCATGATCGATCGCGTCGCATCTCGACTGGGCCGGAAGCTGTTCGAAGTTCCCGTAGGCTTCAAGTGGTTCGTCGACGGCCTGCTGAACGGATCGCTCGGCTTCGTCGGCGAAGAGAGCGCGGGCGCTTCCTTCCTTCGGATCAACGGAGAGACGTGGACCACGGACAAGGATGGCATCATCGCGGCCCTGCTCGCGGCGGAAATCACGGCGCGAATGAAACGCGATCCGGGCGAGATCTATCGGGACTTGACGCGTGATCTCGGCGATCCTGTGTATGAACGCATCGACGCTCCCGCGACTTCGGCGCAGAAAGCCATCCTTGCGAAACTTTCGCCGCAGGATGTTCCCGCATCGACCCTCGCGGGAGAAAAGATTTTGGCGATGGCTACCACGGCTCCGAACGGCAGCCCCATCGGAGGCGTAAAGGTGACCGCGGAGAGCGGATGGTTCGCCGCCCGTCCATCGGGCACCGAGGAGATCTACAAAATTTACGCCGAGAGTTTCCAGGGGAAAGAACACCTCGCGCGCATCCAGGAGGAAGCCCAGGCGATGGTGGGGAAGGCATTGGCGTCGGCTGTGGGGCAACCGCCAGTAACGTCTTAACGGCAAGGTCAGTTCAAGGCGCCGCGGATTTTCCGGCGGCGTCAAGGATCGCATGCACAGTCGCTGTCGCCGCGCGTTCCCATGTGAATGCGCGCGCGCGCGGCGGTCCGGCTTCAGCCAACCCGCGCCTCAAAGTTTCGTCCGAAACGATGCGATCCAGCGCCGCCGCCATTGCGTCGTCATCTGAAGGATCGAACAGCAGAGCCGCGTCCCCCGCAACCTCGCGCAGCGGCGGAATATCCGAACACGCCACGGGAATTCCCGCGGCCATCGCTTCCAGCACGGGCATACCGAAGCCTTCAAACGTCGAAGGATAAATAAACGCACGGGCGCCGGCATACAAGCGCATCAGCTCATCGCGTGGAATCCAACCTGTGAGCTGCACCGAATTTTGTGATTGATGATTCTCGCCGCAGCCCAGCTCCGCGATCAACGCCTCCAGCTCGGCGCTATGAAATCCGCGCATGCCCGCGATCACCAGTTTGAAATTGCGCTGCTTGCGCGCATAGGCACGAATCAGGCGCTCCAGATTCTTGTGGGGGTGCAAGGTCGAAACGCACACAACGTACGGTTCGATCTTCGTCCGGTCCAGCGCGAAAAAGGCTTGGTCGACCCCGTGATGGACAACCTTCACACGCCCCCGCGTAAACGGGAAAAATCTAAGCAGATCCTCACGCGTCGCTTCCGACGGGGCGATCAATGCACGCGACCGGTGTGCCGACGCCCACAGCAACAATCGCCAGAACGGCAGATCGAACCAGCGAAAATATTCGGGATGGCGCTTATGTTGAAGGTCGTGAAATACCGTCACGCAAGGGCACGGCGCTAGAATGGGCGCCGTGAATCCAGGATTGAACATGACGTCGAGACGGTAACGCGACGCTTCGATTGGCAGAACGATTTGTTCCCAAAGAATGCGCGCGGGCCGGCGGCGCGCATGGATTGCCTGTGGCTTCCAGTGGAAATTCGCCTGGCGCGGAACCAGATCGGCTCCTGTCTCCATGTTGGTAAAAACAAAATACTCATTCTTCGCGTCGCTGTTCGAAATTGCCGCCAGCAGCTCGCGCAGATAGATTTCCGTTCCGCCGACACCGCCGGGAATCAGGTACAGCGCGTTGATGCCCACGCGGCTCATGTGCGCCAGCGCTTCACAGAAAGAGTCTCATTGACCCACGCGCGCAAGTGCGGTGCGCGCCAGTTGATTCTGCGGATTCAGTTCCAGAGCGCGCCGATAATACCGCTTAGCATCGGAAGAATTGCCAAGCGCCTCGGCCACGCCGCCGCGATAGTAAAACGTCACGTCGTAGTTCGGATCCATTTTCTCGGCTATATCCAACTCTCCCAGCGCCTCCTGATACCGCTTGTGCCTGGCGTACTCCGCGGCGATCTGCGTATGGACATGCGCCGTGTCGTAGATCGCGGCCGCCTGGCGGAACTTCGCCACAACCTCGTCCACCGGCCGCCCCGCGCAATCGAGCGCCAGCGCCAAATTGATCAGCAACTGATCCTCAAGAGGACCCAATCGCGACGCGGCTTCATACGTTTTCACCGCGTCCACGCAGCGGTTTTCATCAAACAACTGGCGGGCGAGCTGGAATCGCGGCCGGTATTTGTTTGGTGATTTGTTGACGGCATCCTGCCACAGCGCCAGCGGGCTCGACCATGCCTGGTTGCGCTGATACGTGAGTATGCTGCACACAATCAGTGCCGCCGCGCCAATGCCGATCATCTCCGTGAGTTTCACGCGCCGCAGAACTTCGCAGCATATCAGCGCGAGCCCGAGAAACGGAAGATACATACGATGTTCCGCGAGAACGTCATGGATGGGGATGAAGGACGACGTCGGCGCGAGCAACAACAGAAACATGAACACGCCAAAAGACGCGAGCGGCCAGCGCTTACGATAGATCCACGCCGCCACGACGACCGCGGCCAGCGCGGCCAATCCGAAAATCGCACCGTGATCGAAGGGGCCGTGTGAGATCGGAATATCCGGATCGATGTTCTGCCCAAACGGAAGGAAGAACATGCGGATGTAGATCCACACCACGCGGCCCTGCGTGAAAAGATATTGCACCGGCGTCAGATCGCGCAGGCTGAAGCCGGCCGTATTAGCACCGCGAATAATGCTCCAGACGTATGCGCCGCCGGCGATTGCGCCAACTCCCAGCAACGCGTATAGAATCGCGTTCTTGCGAATCCCGCCCCGGTTCCAAAAGTAATCCGTCAGAATCAACAGCGCCGGAAGGGTCAGCGTGTGCTCTTTGATCCCGGCGGCGGCGCCGAACAACAGCAGGATCGCGAGCGCTCGCAGAATCGTCATCGATTCTCCCGGCCGCCACAGGAACACCGCGAATGCCGCGTAGTAAAACAGTACGCTTAACACTTCGGACCGGCTGGCGACGTACGCCACCGATTCGGTTTGCAGCGGGTGCAGCAGAAACAGCGCTCCCGCGAAAATCGCGAGGGCCGTGCGCATGCGCTTCTCGACACCGGTCCATTCCAGCAGTTTCAGCGCGATCAAGGTCGCGATCACGGACGTCAGGAAATGCAAGAGGATGTTGGTCGAATGGAACGTGTGCGGATCCGCCCCATCCACACCGGCCGTCCGGTGATAATCGATCCAGAAACTCAGCATCAGCAAGGGGCGCAGCCTGCCGACGAAAGACATCATGTCCTGTTTGATTTCCGGCGTACGGAACGGCAGGGAGAGGTCGTCGAATACAAACGCCCCGTTGATCGCCGGCGCATAAACCTGGTAGACCATCAGCAAACCCGCGACCGCGGTCGCCCAGATCCACCATTCGGTCCACCAGCGCCGCGGTTTTGCCGCGGGGATGGCCTGTGCAACGGACTTAGTTTCCAGCCGCCGCTTGGCTTTCTTCATCGCGTGTCCCCTGTCACCACACCTCAGCCCCGCCCGTCCGAACTTGGATCGAGCGAATTAAGACGAAACTCGAGAATGGCCAGGCGTTGCGTGAGCGCGATGTTCGAATCCTTCAGCCTGGAAATGATCAGAGAGAAACGATACAGCACCACCAGGAACACGGCGCCACCCGCCATCAGCACCGCCAGCGAAGTATCGTTCACGCCCACCGCTGCCACCACCCAGTCCTGCAAAGTGCGCCATCGCGACAACACCAGCAGCACCACCGCCGCCGCCAGCCAGCTCACGGAATACTCCACCCGAATGTGGGCGCGCCGCAGGGACGCGAGCACCCAGCCCGCCATCAGCAGGCTGAAAATCGACATGACATTCAACAGGCGTTCCATATACTCTATTTTCTCCGTCCTTCGAATTTCAGCACGTTGACAAAGACGCCAAGTAGCACATGCACGGGATAATACAGTGATTTGAGCGGCGTGATGGAGGTCCGGCCGGCGCGGCGCGGACGCATCCGGCAAGGCACCTCGATGAAGCGGAAGCGCTTGCGCTGCAGCACCACCAGCGCCTCGATTTCCGGATATTCCAGCGGGAAACTTCGGCTGAATACGGCCAGCGCGGTGCGATTCACGCCCACGAATCCAGACGTCGGATCGCGAACCGCCCGCCCAAGAATCGGCCGGAGCATGGCGCGGAAAAAGATAATCCCAAGGGCTCGCAGGAATCCGGAATGTACGCCGGCCCCGTTGATGAAGCGGGAACCGATCACCATCTCGCATCCTTCACGTTCCAGCGCCCGGAGGATCGCCGGGATATCGCGGGGATCGTGCTGGCCGTCGCCGTCGACGCGAATAACGTAGTTGTAGCCGAGCTCGAAAGCAAGCCGATAGCCGGCCTGCACACAACCGCCGAGACCAAGATGATACGGCAACGCGAGCACCTGGGCGCCTGCTTCGCGCGCCGCGTGCACCGTTGCATCCGTCGAACAATCGTCCACCACCACCACGGGGACGTTAGGCATCACTTCGCGGACTTCTTTGACGACGCCCCCCACCGCGCCTTCTTCGTTGAAGGCCGGAATGAGAATCAGAAGTTTCACAGTTCGGCCACCCGTCGAAGCGAAATGGAATAATCCGCGAGAATCTTTCGAAACTCGTGGCGCGTGATCCGCCGCGTGCGATAGATGCGCCGCCGCTCCCGCCACAGCCGCGGCAGGCGAACCGTTACAGCCACCCACGCACGAAGCATAAGAAAAAGCAGGAATGCGATGGAGTGTCCGGATTCTCTGTACTCAGAAGCTTTGCCCCGGCCTTCCATCAAAGACACCACATGCCAGAAATATCGAATGAATGACGCGGGCTTAACCAGCAGCAGCATCGGCCACGGGAAATTCCTGATCGCGGTATATAGGCGATTCCGCTCCACAAAGTATGCTTTCAGCGGCGACGCCCGGCCCGCTGAACGCGAGTATCGATGCTCGACCATCGCACGCGGAACGTACGCGCATTCCCAACCTGCCCAGCGCGCGCGCAATCCGAGATCGGTATCTTCGCAATACAGAAAAAAGCCTTCGTCGAAAAACCCGATCTGATCCAGCCCGATCTGATCTAACCCGATCTGATCCAGCATAGCCCGGCGGTATAACGCCGCGGAGCCGCTGGGACACAGCGCGTCGGCTACCCCATCAGACAAAGACGTGGAGAACTTTTCCGGCAGTTCGCCATGCCCTCGCTGCTTGCTCGATCCGTCGATCGCGATCAGCATTCCCGCCGAATCGAGCGTCCGCGTCCCGGCCAGGCGTACTTCGGACGCGCACATTCCCACCGCCGGGCGTGCTTCGGCGGCCTTGACCAAAGCTTCCAGCCATCGTGGATCTGCCACAGCATCGTCGTTCAACGTCGCGATGTAGGGAGCATCGGACGCGCGGATTCCCTGGTTGATCGCCGCGCCAAATCCAACGTTACGGTCGTTCGAGATGACGCGCACGCGCGCGTCACCGGAGTCCGGGTTCACGCGGTTTGCACGGTTTACACAATGCCTCGCTGTTATCGACGACGATCACTTCAAACCGGTCGAACGTTTGAGTTTCGAGTGAGTGCAAACAATCCGCCAATGCGTCTCCGGCTTCGAGCGTGGGGACGACCACGGTGACTAAAGCTGATGGCAAACTGTGATTTTAGACCATTTTCCGAGCCGCGACAGTATTTCGGTGGGGCGGTTCCCCTGACCCGCGCGCGACCCCTGGTTCTCTAACATTGGTCGCGCCGCAACAAGCGTCTTCAACAGAGCGGTACGCAACGCCACGTCTCGCGAGTAAACGTCCCTAAACAACTCACGCTTAGTTGGGAAGGATCGCCAGCGGATCTGCATCCGCCCGTATAGCGGCCCCCGCACCAGCGGACCCAGTGCCATCCAGATCCAGAAAGCGCGGATCGAGCATTCGCCCTGTCTCGATATTGCCCATCGCGGAGAGCAGCGTTTCCTTCAAGTGCGGATGCGCCTTCTCCAGCTCGCCGAACATGTCGCGCAGCGTGCGGCGCACGGTGCCGGTGCGCTGGGAGCAACCGCACGGAATCACCGGCGCGCCCAGCGATTCCGCGAACTTCGACGTCACGTCCTCGGTCACATACACCAACGGGCGAATCAACCGGAAATCACGCTGTCGCGACCACGTGATGGGCGGCAGTGCGCTGATGCGTCCGGTAAACAACGCGTTGCGAAGGAACGATTCGCAAAAGTCGTCCGCTGTATGGCCGAACGCAATCACATTCGCGCCCAGTCCGCGTACGATGTCGTACACGGCGCGGCGGCGATAACGGCTGCATAAATCGCAACCGTGATCCGGTTGTTCCTCGAGCAGCCGGAACGAAGGATTGTCGCGGTGATATGTCCAGTCGATGCCGCGGGCCTTCAGGTATTCGCCCATCGGCTCGAAAGGCCTCAAGAATTTTCCCTGTTCCACCGTGAACGCGCAGACAGTGAACTCGACCGGCGCGCGCTTCTGAAGCAGCAACAGCGCTTCGAGCAGCGTTAACGAATCCTTTCCGCCGCTCAGCGCTACCGCCACGCGATCGCCGTCACGAATCATCTTGAATCGCGAGACGGCTTCGCCGACTTTGCGCAGAAGTATTTTTTCGAGTTCCAAGTTTAAAGTATAGCGGCGATGGCTTCCTCGACTACTGTTTCGGAGCGACGAAGCCCGACTCCACCGCCCGGCCCGCGGTAGCAATCTGATATTGAAATTGCCCGACGTCGCCGCGAGTGAGCAGCACTGTGCTCAGAGGACTGTTTCCCGCCGCGACCATCACCATGTGCTTGCGATCCAGCGGGTTAGTCGCTGTCCAGACAACCGCATCGGTCTCGGACGCGTGATCGGTTCCAGCCAGTTGGAATACGCCGCCATCGTAATCCAATTCTATTTGTTTGGACCAGTTTGCGAGCGCCGAATTGGTTTCCGGCCGGCCCACAAACAGCACGTCGTGCTGCGCGAGTTCGGCGTCGGACACCTCAAAGTCTTTGCGCACAGGCACTTGGCTTTCGAACATTCCCAGAAAGTGCTGCTGCCACTGCTCGGCGGCGTAGCGATTCGCGCCGGCCTCCGCTAAAGTACCGTAAACAATGATCGCGGAGGCCAGGTGGCCACGCCACGCGCTCGCCGTATAGAGGGGGCCATCGGCGTTTTCGGGCAGGCCGGGGGAGTCGAGCCACTTGGCGAACAGGGCCTGGTGCGCCGCGCCGGCCGCGGCGATAAACGCGGTCGCCTCCGCGGTTTTTGTGGTGTTTTTACCGTAGAATTCCCGCATAAACGCGTAGAACGCATCGTCGCCCATTTCGCGGCGCAGCGCGTCCAATAACAACACGCCTTTCGCCTCGGCCAGAGTGTGCCATGCCGATGATTTGGTTGAAGATGCGAGCTTCGAAAGGGGCTGGTCGCCGTCCAGCGCGGCCGCGCGATATTGCGCGCGGTAGGAATCCAACTGCTTATTCACGTTGGAAAGATCATTGGGATCGCTTCCGTCCAGCAAGTAGTAGTACGCGGCTGAACCCGCGGTGAGCCACACATCCGAATCGCCAGCGGGCAGAATCCAGCCCTTCCACAAATAGTCCTTGGCCGGCGCTGCGCCACCGCGACGTCCACGCCGTCCGCCGCCGCGATTCTGATCGCCCGCGGTAGACGCGATCGCGGTCGCCTTGGGAGCGTCGGCGGTCAGCGGTTTGATTTGATCGTCTGGGTGCGCCTGGAATAATTTGTATCCGGAGGAATACAATCCGTCGTTGCCCGCGAAATCGCTTTTCTGCTGTGGCGATGGGACCCACTCACGCTGATTCGGTTTTCCGAACAGCGCCCAGGTCATCATGTGCGACGCCATTTCGGACGTTGTCACTTTCGAATCCATGGTGCTCGCGCTCACCAGCGGCGCAGTGCGAAACGCGAGGAAGCCGAAGCCTTCGTCAATTTTTCCTTTGTATTGCTGGTACATCTGCTGCCACTTCACGTCGCGAACGCCGGGCGCGAACGGAAGATCCTGCGGCGCGCCATGCGGATCGGGGACATACTCCAGGCGCACGTTCAGATCCTTGGCGTTGTTGCAGCCCCAGTAAAAGCCTTCGGTTCCGCCGAACCAATCGTCCTTGGAGCTGCGATACAGGCGGGTCTTGTAGGTGCCCAGTTCCAGCATGGCGATCTCATTCGAGCGCGCGTCGCCAATGATCCACTCATTGGTATAGAGACCGTTGTTTTTGGTTTTGAGAAGCTCGACGACCTTGTCGATCGAATCGCCGTACTGAATCGATTTGCGGGCGCGATAGGCGACCGGCGTGCCTTCGACGTTAAAGGGACTTTGTTCGATGGTGGTTTCGGTGAGCACCACGCCGAGGTCATTCTGATACCAATCGGTGCCGCTCTGGATGCCGCCGGGATAACTCTGCATCAGCACGCGATGGCCGGTGGTGGGCTGCACGTCGAGCATGATATTGGTCTGCTCGGCCAGCGTCAGCGGCCACCACGTGACGTGGCCGATCACCATCTTTCCGTCCTTGGTGGCTTTGCCGCAGGCGGCGAAAGCGCTGCAATGATCGTTCGCTCCGCCGGTTGGTTCGGGAGCAGGCTTCGGCGCGCGGAATCCGATGCCTTCGAGTCCGGTCGGGGTCATCGGCATGGCGTTTCGCAATTCGCCCAGTTCCGTGATGGTGTTGAGCGTGACGACGTCGATCAGGTCGACGGTGCGTCCGTTGTACTTCGCGCCCGCGGCAGCGGCGCCGTCGGCGATGCCTTTCATCTCTTGCAGAATTTCTGTATCGAAGCCGCGGAGGAACAGCGCGTTCGCGGAGGTGCGGCCGTTGTTCCAGGCGGTCGCTTTCGATTTTGAATCGAGCTGCGCGGCGCAGCGGTCGATGTACTGCTCGATCTCGCGCGCCATCAGGTAGCCGTGTTGATAGCCGCGATCATAGGGTTCGCCTTCGATGTGGAGATAGATCCAGCCGGCGCTGGGATAGCGATAGCCGGGGCCGAAGGTCTTCAGAGCTGCCTTCTGGGGCAATCCGCCCACCTGGGCCAACTCTTCAATGGCGACGCCTTCGAACCAGGCTTTGCCGGTGAACGCTCCACCGTCGGCCACTTCAAGGGCAATCTGATCCTGCGAGCGCGTGGCGGTGAACTTCAGCGACAATTTCGTCCACGGGCGCGTGCCGCCGAGCGATTCCGAATGCACGTCGAAAGGCATGGAGGCCATGCCGAGCGATGCGCCGGTGGCGATGGGAGAGCGATCGACATCGCGGACCTGGAGATTCTCGGTATGCACCCAGCCGGATAGCTCGTAGCGCTTGCCGACGGTCAGGGTAACCGGCGTCGATTTCACGAAGGCTCCGGATTCGCCGGCGGCTTCCAGACGTAGCGACGAGTGCTTGGCGTGCTGCGTCTGCGAATCCTGAGTCGCAGTACCGCGCACGGCTTCCCACTGCTTGGTGTTCGAATCGAAGGAGGCTTGGAACGGCGTGGCGGCAGTCGCGGCGAGAACTATGCTGCCGAAAGATAGGCTGAGGCGGGCGAGTCTCTGCATGTGTTTATTGTATGCCGGTCGCGCGGATGCTCGGTAGTGATCAGTTCTCCGACGCGGACGCACACAACAAAATGCGATTCCGAGTAGCCCGTGATCCAGGACTTAGGGATCGCTTCGCTGGTTTTTCCTAGCGATTTCGCTCCTCTGCCCTACGCCCCGCCCCGCCCGTTCCCGCCCGAAATGATGCGCTTCACGTCCGCATCCTTGTCCACCACCACGCCAAAGAACGGAGACATCATCTCCTCCCAGCTCATCTCGCCATAATAGACCGTCTTATTCGGGTTGGGATTGAATTTGTTGTTCGGAGAATTATCGTAGTGCGCATCGACGTGCAGGGTGGTTCCCTTGGGCACTTTGATGGACGTGTTGTAACCCAACTGCCAGTTGAAATCGAAGTGCGGAACCGACAAGATAATTTCCTTCCTACCGTCCGGGTACAGGAGCGTATAGGTCATATCTTTGCCGCGCACGTGCATGTGGGGCATCATGAACACCAGTTCGACGTCCTGGTTGAATTTAGTATCACCGGGCGGGCTCGGCCAGTTCGGATCGTTCGGCGGGATCGCAAACCTGGCTGGATCAAACGGTGATGAAACCGCCAAGGAGACGTAGCGGCGCTGTGGCGGCGTCTTGGACACGGTGAATCCGATTTCTACGTGGTCGGTGACCGCGGTCCCGTTGGGCGTATAGTGCACCGTCATTCCAATATCGCTGCCGGCCGTGACAAATTTGGCCGCATTGAGAATGCGATAGTCAGCCACCGGGCTTCCGGGCAGATAGCAATCCTCGACCATGCTTTGAGCGCCTCCAGGGCTTGGCGCACCCAGCGTAAAGGTAGGTCCGCGATCCGGAATGGCGGCCCCTTCCTCGTCCCTTGGCTTGTCCTGCCACACCGGGACGAGATACTTGGCGTTAGCCCTGTGCGGATTGAAACCCAGGCACATGTGATGGACCACTCCGGGATATTTCGGCTTGATCTGCACCGACGTAATCCAGGTATCTTGCGCGAATCCGGTGGGTACGGTCACCGTGAGCCACTCCACCACATTGTTTTTCGGATTCGCTGGAACGTCAAAGGTGGGACCGTCAACGATAATATCGGGCTTGATCATCCACCCGTCGGGCCAGTCGACCGGAGCGGGCGCGTCTTTTATATTGCCTTCGGGAGCCCCGCTGTCGGCCCACTTCGAAATTGTTTCGATCTCGCTCGGCTTCAATGACCGGTCGTTTAAGAAGTGCCCGTATTGAGGGTCGGCAAACCACGGGGGCATTTTCCGGCTGATCACGGCGGCCTTCATGGCTTTCGCCCATGGGCGAACGCTCTGATAGGTCAGAAACGACGTCGGAGCGATCTGGCCGGGCCGATGGCAACTCTGACAATTCCTCTGCAGAATGGGAAGCACGTCCTTATGGAACGTGATCGCCGGAGGCGCATCGGCGGCCAACGCCGCAGTGCCTAGGGTCATTACCGCGAAAACCAATCGCATACCTGGATCTCCTGTCCTTAATCTTACGGGAAACAACTCGACTGCTACTGCTTAGCGCTGTCCGCCTCGGCTTTTCGGGCTCCCTTGAGAATGTCGGGAAGAGCATAGTTGCCTTCATGGCAGGCGTACTCAAAGATCTGCTCATTCGTCGCCACCCACGTCATTTCGCCGGTCCACGGCCGGTCCCACGTCTCGGGATCTTCCACTGTGAAGTGATACAAGAGCCCTTTGTCATCACGAGTCAAACGCTCCACCACGTGGAGGTTCTCCGACGATCCACGAAAGCGGGTCTTGTCGTTGAAATTCGTAGTGTCTATTACCAGCGTGTCGCCTTCCCAGCGCCCCACCGAATCTCCCATCCACAAACGGATTTTCTTGTCGAGGTGCTGCGCGTTCATACGAACGGTGCGGGCGTCATGCATCATCTCGGTGAGGATCATGATTGCATCGGGAGTTTGCACGATCTGATGCAGATCGTTATAGAACAAGTCCGGTATCGCCGGCGGACCGGCGTTTCTGAGCAGGCAACGCTCCCAGATCGGCCGCTGCTTCGCACTGTCGTATTCGCCGGCGCCTGCCGCGAGGGCCGCCGGCCTTCCCCTCGGGTTGCGCTTCTGCCCGGCGGCGTTGAATGGGGGCACGCGGCCATTTGGAGGATCAATGACGATGGAGGTTCTAATCTGCCCGTCAACCACCGTGTACGATGTACCCTCGTTAAACCATAGACGATCGAAGCCACCGACGGCGCCGCCCGCAGCCCTTTCGATCGCGTCGTAATACGATGTTGCCGGGCTCGTGTCCCCTCCCACCGGCAGCCTCGGGCGATTGGGGTCCAACTTTCCACCATCCGTGTTCCTGCGAGCCATCTCTGCCTTCTGGATCTCTTCCGCCCGTTCTTTTGTCAGCACCGGGGGATCGCCGGGGAGGCGCTCCAGGGTAGTCATGGTGGAGGGGTCGTAGATGCCCTGCAAATCAGGATGCCCTTCGGGCATACGGGGGATGCCGGACTTGGCCGCGGGTTTCGCAGTCTGGGCCTTCCCGGGGGCCGCTGTCAGTGAAATCAACGCGAAGGCCGTCACTGCGGCGGAGCGTATCTGTGAAATGAATCGATTCCGCATATTCCTACCTGACCTCTCTACTTGTGTATTATTCATCAGGCGGGGCTTCAGTAGTGTCTTAGTTTGTCAAACTTAAGACACTACCAGGGCTTCCGGTATGCGTCGGCGGGCCCCCGCCACAAAATAACTCAGCAGCCGGTAGCTGTGGAAATCCGAGCCAACAGGGTCATCGGAGGCGTCTTGGGTGGATAGCGGATGCTACTCGGAATGTTTCTGCCGGAACAATCCAAGCTGAGGGATAGTCGGCAGGTGGACACTGACACTGCCCGTGTACTAGAGTGCTCAAATAGCCTCGGTTCAGGCATGCTTATTGCCGCCCGCCTTCTTAAAGGTCTCGTTCGCCGATGCCTCGCCCGCCGCCTCCTAAGCAGTTTGGATGCGTAATCGGCATTCCGGAGTTGTGCGGGAGTGCGTTCAAGACACACGGGCGCGACGGCGTTTTCGGGGAGTGGCAACTTGAGCGGCATCGGCCAATACGCGCAGCGCACGATTCACTGCCTCGCTGTCGGGAAACACGTTCAGAAGGTCGGGTTCAACGAGCACCAAGTTCGTTCCCGCAATGGCGCGGCGGTAGTATTTGCCGCGCACGCCGCCGTTCAAGCGCGACAGATCATACTCCGTCGCAACTCGTCCTTAGGTTCCACCGCCGGTCCCTTCTTCATACTGTTTCCGCTCGCTTCGCGTCCCTATACTATCCTCGACGCCCAGCAAAGTTCAGAAGGACGCGCTCCCTAACGGTCGCGGTTCAGTAAAGACAACGCGCTCCCTAACGGTCGCGGTTCAGTAGGACAAGGCGCTCCCTCACGGTCGCGGTTCAGTAAAGACAACGCGCTCCCTAACGGTCGCGGTTCAGTAGGACAAGGCGCTCCCTAACGGTCGCGGTTCAGTAAAGACAACGCGCTCCCTAACGGTCGCGGTTCAGTAAAGACAACGCGCTCCCTAACGGTCGCGGTTCAGTAGGACAAGGCGCTCCCTAACGGTCGCGGTTCTGAAATACAACGCGCGCCCTGACGGGCGCGCCTCAAGAAATGAAGGCGCGTGATGGAAAGTTTAGTGTGCCGCTCGTTGACACTCGCGGTTCAGTAGGAGCGTATACGCTACCTCTTCCGCCCCACGGCTGACACACTCTGCGCCGACCGGACGTACATCACGCCCTCTGAAAGCGCCGGAGTCGCCATCAACAACTCGCCCATCGAGTTGGTCCCCAGGTGCTCGAACTTACGCCCGGCGGCGATCACCAGCATTTCCCCGTCTTCATTCGACAGGTAAATCTTTCCGTCCGCTGCGATGGGCGACGCACTGAAGCCGCTGCCGATTACGGGCAAGCGCTGGCGGTAAATTTCTTCACCGGTCTTCCAGTCGTAGCAATCGAACAAGCCGTTGTTGTTCAGCACGTAGAGAAGGCCCTGGTAGAGCAGCGGCGTCGGCATGTATGAACCGCGGGCAGTGCGGCTCCAGAGCACGGCATCGCTCGACGTCTTACCCTCCGGCAACGTCAGATCGCCGCGCGCCCCAGCCTTCACGGCAAAGATGGGGCGTTCCGGCTGCCGCCCGCTGGCGATCAGGAATTGATCCGCGAAATAAACAGGAGTCGGCGCCGTGATTTTGGAGCTATGTCCCAGGCGCCACAACTCCTTGCCAGTCCTGGGGTCATAGCCGCGGATGAAGTTCGGAGCATTCGTCACCAGTTCCGGCCCGTTCGACGTCATGCCGACCGCCGGAGTTGCCCAGGACGGTAATTCCTCGCGGTCCGTCTTCCACACCTGTTTCCCCGTCTCGACGTCGAGCGCGATCAGAAACGAATCGTCCTGGGTGTCGCACTGAAGGATCACCAGGTTTTCCCAGATGATGGGTGAACTGGCCGTTCCCCATTCATAGGTGGGAATGTCGTAGGCGCCGAGATTCAGACGTCCCAAGTCGACTTTCCACAGCGGGTGTCCGTTCAGATCGTAGGCGTACACGCCTTGCGAACCGAACCAGGCCACCACGATGCGTCCGTTGGTTGCGGGCGTGGAACTCGCATAGGTCGACTTCATATGCCGCTTCTCGCGCGGCGCACCCTGGTAGGCAACCTGCTCCCACAAAATCCTACCGGTCTTCTTGTCGAGCGCAAACAAGGTCCACTTCTGAGGCGAGCGGTCCTCTGAGGCATCTCCATCGCCGTACTGCCCGGGCTTGAACGTAGCATGGGGATCGCTGCTGACCGCGCTGGTCACGAAGATGTGCTGCCCCCACACAATCGGACTCGAATGCGCGAGTCCGGGAATCGGGGTACGCCACAAAATGTTCTCTCCGGCCTTACCGTCCCACTTGTCGGGCAGGTTCTGATCTTGGGCAACTCCGGAGTGGTCCGTTCCGCGGAACGAAGGCCAGTTCGCGCCGGCAGGTCCCGGCTCCGCGGTTTTCGGCGGACGAGCCGTCGAGGTTGTCACAATGTGCCGCCCCGGGATCACTCTGGTCTCTGCGGCACCCATCCAGGCGCTGCCATTGAGAATCATGCGCCGCGGCACACAATCATCGGAGATCACATCGAATGCCGGATGCTGATCCTGCACGCGCACGTGATACTTGCCCGGCCCGTCGCATCCCTTTGGTGGTTTGTCCCCGATTACCAAGGTGATCTCGTCGGCCTGTAGCTTCCACGTACCGTTCATGGTGGGCCATCCCCACCCTTCCAGATGGAAACTGCCGTCGGCATTAAAGGTCGCCGCGAATCCTCCGAATTTCAGCGGTCCAGTGGGAAGCTGTACGCTTCCGGACTGGGCGCCGAGGTGGACGATAGCGGTGAGGCTGGTCAGAAACAGTGCCGGCCAGAGCCGACGCGGAGTGTAGATGGCCATTCCGTTCTCCAGACTAGTCAATATAGCTCACCATACGGTTTTGGCCGCGCGCGAAGCCGCGAGGGAATTCTCACTTCGAGCCGACCAGGGGGTCGGCTGCGGACCTGGGGGTCCGCCCCACTGGTGATGTACAATGCTCAAGTAGCCTCGGTTCAGGCATACTTATGGCCGCCCGGCTTCTTAAAGGCCTCGTTCGCCGACCCCTTGTCGGTCAACTCCCACGCTGCGTATTGCGTTCGATCGCGCAAGATCAAGATTGGAGAGCGTAAATCGTCATGCAGCGCGTGCTTCTGCTACGGTCAGGCATAATAGCGGGTACGTTGATCGTGGCCGCGCTGTTTGCGCAGAGGGCATCCCAAGCACAATCGGGTCCGTCGCAAGCCGGAACGCCTGAGTTTTTCGAAACCAAGATCCGGCCGGTGCTCGCCAACAATTGTTATAACTGCCACGCGGTGTCCGCGCTGGGCGGACTGCGCCTGGACAGCCACGACGGGATGCTCAAAGGCGGAACGCGAGGCGCTGCCATCGTCCCCGGCGATCCAGAAAAGAGCCTGCTGATTCAAGCCGTCCGCCAGAACGACGCGAAGCTCAAGATGCCGATAGGCGGCAAGCTGAAGGATTCGGAAATCGCCGATCTGGCGGCATGGGTCAAGGCCGGCGCGGTGTGGCCAATGAGCCCGGCTCTCACAGGGACCACGTCGCCGTCGCCGTCGAACACATCAAACAAAGCTGCGGGAAAATACACGATAACGACGGAGCAGAGAAACTTCTGGTCATTCCAGCCGCTGAAATCCGTGCAGCCGCCCGTTGTCAAAGATCCGGCGCTTGCCAAAATCGCAAAAACAGACATCGACCGTTTTGTTCTGGCGAAGCTGGAGCAGGAGAAGCTGAAACCGGTCCGTCCGGCGACCAAACACGAACTGATCCGCCGCGCGACGCTCGATCTGACCGGTCTTCCTCCGACGCCTGAAGAAGTGGAGGCGTTTGAAAAGAACGATGCGCCGGATGCGTTTGAGAAAGTTGTCGACCGGCTGCTCGCGTCGCCGCACTATGGCGAGCGCTGGGGCCGGTTCTGGCTGGATGTCGCGCGCTATGGCGAGGACGATTATCGCAGCCTGGATCCGATGCGCCGCGGCTACAATCCATATCCCAACGCGTACGTTTATCGCGACTGGGTGATCCAGGCGTTCAACGACGACATGCCATATCCGCAATTCGTCAAGGCGCAGATCGCCGGCGACCTGATGGACGAAAAGACGCGCTACAAGACTGTGCCGGGGACCGGATTTCTGGGGCTGGGGCCGTGGTATTACGACAACGGCGCGGTGGAGGTGACGCGCGCCGATGAGCGGCACGATCGGGTGGATGTGGTCACCCGCGGATTCCTGGGGCTGACGGCGGCGTGCGCGCGCTGTCACGATCACAAATACGATCCGATTCCGACGGCGGATTACTACGCGTTGGCGGGCGTGTTCGCCAGTACGTCCTACAAAGAGTATCCGTTGGCGCCCGCGTCCGTGGTGGAGCAGTTCGCCAAAGTGGAGCAGGAGATCGAGCGCAAGCAGAAGGTGCTCGGCGAAATGCAGCAGAAATGGGGCGACCAGCTCGCCGAATCGATGGC
>Ga0182024_10003287_pt1 | contig 38747 bp, 46 predicted proteins | sample P32metaG_FD_120480 | JGI IMG/M metagenome (GOLD analysis project Ga0182024, IMG submission 120480) | Permafrost microbial communities from Stordalen Mire, Sweden - P3-2 metaG (Illumina Assembly) | ecosystem: Environmental > Terrestrial > Soil > Wetlands > Permafrost | place: Sweden: Stordalen...
CTGGCGCAGCTCGACCCGGCGAATCTTTCCCGAGCGCGTCTTGGGGAGGTCGGCGACGAACTCGATTGCGCGCGGATACTTGTAGGGCGCCGTCACGGCTTTGCAGTGATCCTGGAGTTCCTTCACCAGCGCGTCGCTCGGCTCGAATCCCGGGCGCAGCACGACGAAGGCCTTGACGATGTTGCCGCGGTCAGCGTCGGGCGAACCGACGACGGCCGACTCCGCCACCGCCGGATGTTCGAGCAGCGCACTCTCGACCTCGAATGGGCCGATGCGGTACGCGCCTGACGAGATCACGTCGTCGGCGCGACCGACGAACCAGAAGTAGCCGTCGTCGTCGACCTGCGCGCGGTCGCCGGTGAGATACCACTTTCCGCGCCGCGAGTTGGCCGTCTCTTCATCGTTGCGATAGTACCCGGTGAACAGTGAGGGCGGCGCGCCGAGCAGCGCGATGTCGCCGGTCTCGCCCGGCGGGCACACCTCGCCGTGTTCGTCGACCACCGCGACCTCGTGACCCGGCGTCGGTTTTCCCATCGAACCGGGGCGTACCGGCAAGCCCGGACGATTGGCGACCAGCAGCGTGTTCTCGGTTTGACCGTAGCCGTCGAGAATCGTCAGTCCGAACGCTTCGTGCCAGCGCTCGATCACTTCGGGATTGAGCGGCTCGCCGGCCGAGACGCAGTGCCGCAGTTTCGGCAGCTTCCAGCGGCCGCCCAAATCGGGCAGCTTGGCCTCGAGCCGGTACTCCGTCGGCGCCTGACATAACACCGTGACGCCGAGATCGCGGATCAGATCCATGCGCTGCTCGGGAACGAACGCACCCTCGTGCAGCACGATCCGCGCGCCGCACGACCACGGGCCGAGCAGCACGTTCCAAAGCGATTTCGCCCAGCCGGTGCCGGCCGAACACCACACCAAGTCCGACGGTTTGACGTCGAACCAGACCGCGGCTTGCATCCGCTTCGCGAAAGTATAGGCGACGGTGTGCACGACGCCCTTGGGATCCTTCGTCGTGCCGCTGGTGTAGACGATGTAGGACAGATCGTCGCGGTGCGTCTCGGCACCGTCCCACGGCTGGGCGTCGCGTACGAGCGCGTCGGCGTTCGTCCAGCCCGCGCGCTCGCCGCCCACGAGCAGCCAACTGCGCAACGCCGGCGCGTCAGGGCGCAGGGCCTCGATCTCGTCCGCGTTGGTCACGTGCCCGACGACGCCGATCGCACCACTGTGCGTCGCCCGGTACAGCAGGTCTTTCGCCCGGAGTTGCTCCGCGCTCGGCACCGCGACCGCACCGATGCGCAGGAGCGCGGTCATGCAGAACAGCCACTCCGGAATCTTCGGGATCACGACCACGACCCGGTCGCCCTTGCCGATCCCGGCATCGCGCAGCACCGCCGCCCAGCGCTTCGATGCGTCGGCGATCTCGGCAAAGGAAAAATCCCGGCGCTTCAGGTCGGTGCTGACCGCGACCAGACCGAGCCGATCCTCAGTTGCCAGCCGGTCGACGACGTCGCGGGCAAAATTGAATCGTTCCGGGACGTCCCAACGGTACGCAGATTCGGCCATGCGCCGAGGATTCGCAGGCTGCCCCGGCGCACCCGCCCGCATGGCCGCTCCCGACTTCGCCCGCATCCTGCGAGCCTCGCAGATTCGCTACCGCGGCTTTCGCGCGCGCGGCGTCCCGGCAATCCTGATCGGCGTCAGCGGCATCGTGCTGACCGCCGGTACCGTGCGTGCGCTCGCCGTCGCCGCCCCGTCGCTGGCCGAGGCACTCCGCGAGGCGACGAAGCTGGTCGACGCGATGCGCAGCGACCGACCCCGTCTCAACGCCTGACGGGCTTGCCTCCTACCACGGCGCGGTCACCCGGAACACGATCCGCCGGGGCGCGTCCCACTGGGTCGTGTTGAAGCCGTTGTTCACTTTGATCAGGTAACGTTTGTCGGCCAGATTGTCGACCGCGAGCTCGTAGCCGAGTCGATGCCCCACCGCCGCTCGTCCGAGCGAAGCGTTGAACTCGAAATGTGCCGGCAACCGGCCGCCGGTGCCGTTCAAGAACGCGACCGGAAACCCTGAGCCGTACTGCGTCTCGAGCGTGACGAAGCTCTTGCGGTCCGCGGAGAACCGGCGCGTGACGAAGGCGTCCCCGACGTAGGTCTCATCGTGGTCCTCGGGCTGCAGGGTCAAGTCGTTGACGGCAGGCGGAGGAAAGAGGAACGTTCCTCCCGACACGCCGCCGGCCAGCGAGCGCGAAAACGTGAACGAGGTCCCGACGTCGGTGGTCGGTGTCGACTGGACAAACCGCGATTCAATTCCGCGCGTCACGCCGATTGCGCTGTTGTATACCGCGAAGAGCGGGGTGTTCAGCAGGTTCGTCGTGTCGAGGACGTTGACGACGGTCCGGTCGAAAGCGTTGACGTAGAGCCGCTGGCCCGGTTTGAACTCGTGCGCGACGCCCACCTCGAGGTAGGTGTCGCGTTCGGGCAGCAGATCGTAGACCGGGTTTGCGGTGGGTGAAGTCTGAGTGATCACGGCCTCGCGGCGGGTATCCTCGAGCCCGGGCGCGGCGTAGAGCCGCCCGATGAACACGTGCGCGATCGTCCCGCGCGCGAACGTATCGTCGATTTCGAACCGCGGGCTGAGCTGAGCGCCCGAAACGTATCCCGTGCTCTGATCCCAGCGCAGACCCGGCTTGATCGCGAGTGTCGGGCTGACCGACCACACGTCTTCGACGAAGGCCGCGCTCTGCGAACCCTTGTGCGCGGTATCGTCGGTGAACGGGCCGGCGGTCGGACCGCCCGGATTTTCCGCCGGTGCGAACGCGATCGCGACGTTGGAATGGAAGTCTTCGTGCTGCAAATCGATTCCGTACGTGAGCGTGTGATGGTCGCTCGTGCGTGCGGCCGTTGCGCGCAGGCCGACGTAGCTCGCGGCGCGGTCCTCAAAGAGCCCGTTGGTCGGACAGTCGAAGCCGTTGCCGACGGGCACATTGCAGCTTTGGGGACTCGTCGCTGTCCCCAGCAGGTAACCTTGAACGTCGGCTCCGAGATCACCGTCATACACCACGCGGTTGGAGCGCGCCCAGGGCACGATGCGGAAATAGCCGTTCCCATCCTTGTCGACGTGCGTGAACGAGAGCGCGAAGAAACGGTCGTACTCGCGCTGCACATCATCCTGGCGCGGCAGGGCGACCTGACCCGCGTCGAGGTCGTTGGGGTCGGTGTTGATCGGGATTTGATACGTTGCGTATTGGTTGGCAAGGTCGAGCGCGACCGTGTTGTCGGTGCCGAGCGGCATCGCGATGCGCACGAACTGGTTCGCCGTCGAATTCGCATCGTGCAATGCATCTTCGGTCGGCGTGTCGAGACCGCGGCCGCCGGCGAGGTTGTCCACCGCGAGCGCAATCTGCGCGCTTCCGACGTCGAAGCGTTTGACGAGCTGCGCTTCCTGCGTGCCAAGTTCACCGGCACCCAGGGTCAGACTGCCGGGCCCGGGCGGATTCTCGAACGGCAAGCTCTGCACGTTCACGACCGCACCCATGCGTGAGCCGCCGAACTCGGCCGGGAACGCGCCGGTGAACACTTCGATCGCACCGGCCGCGCGGGGATCGATCAGGTTCGAGAAGTTCGAACTCGTCGAAGACGGCAGCGGAGCCCCGTCGAGCTCGTAGGTGACGCCGTGGAAGCCGTGAGCGACCGGCTCGTCGTAGGAGAAGCGCACGATACCGGGGAGCGTTTCGATAACGCGGCTCAGGCTGGTGTTGGCGGGCAACGCCGCGATCTGTGACGCGCCGATCGTGTTCTCGGAGACCGGCGTCCCTCGAACACCGGTGCTGGTGCCGCTGGCGTGTCCGATGACCTGGGCGGCGAGCAGTGCGACATCGACGACCGCGCCGGTGGCCACGTCGACGGTCGCTTCGGCAGGCCCCTCCGCTGTCGACGCATGGAGGCTCGCGTGTCCGAACGGCACGCGCGGAAATGCGAAGTGACCGCTGCTGTCCGTAACGGCGCTGAGCGTAACGCCGGGAGCGGCCAGCGTCACGGTGACGCCCGGGAGTGGTTTGCCGTCGGGGCGCGTCAACGTGCCGCGAACGATGCCGACGGTGTCGGCGAGGACGGGGGCTGCGGTCGCAATGACGGCGGCACCCGCCCAAAGCAGCGCAACGAGCGCTGCGCGGGAGGATGACATAAGGAGACTCCGGTCCGGAAGAGGTGCAGCTGTGGGGCGGGATCAGCTGCGGATCGGAGGCGCTCGCGAAGGACGGCGGCGCGCCACCAGCACGCCGGCCGGCACGAGTGCCGGACGCAGCGTTAGCCGGAGCACGACCCGAGCGGGATCGAACCGGAAAGCGGTCAGGAGCGCGGCGACCAGACGCCGGGCGAAGGCCAGCACCACGCGCGCGGCCGCCAGCAGAACCGCTGCGACGAGCAGGGCGGCAGCGCACAAGAACAGCGCCGCGACCGCGATCCCCGCCGGCGCCGAGACGCCTTCGGCGACGATGCAGGCAGCGATGGGAACGGCCCCGATCAGCGCCAGCACGCCGGCCAGCGGAAACAGGCGGGTGCCCCACACCAGGCGCGCGGACGTGAGGGTTAGTTCACGCACGGAGGGCCGCAACGCGAGCAGCGCGGCAACCGCCATGACGTAGCAGAGCGCGCCGAAGACGGCGATGCCCACCAGGATCGGGCAAGGGATAGGGCCGTCCGGGCCTGGGTGCCCCATCCAGATCTCGGACATCCCACGCGCCGGCACCGCCATGAGGCGGTGGACGCAGAGACCGGCCCGCGCGAGCGCGGCGACGCCGACGGAGGCCGAACCGGCGACCGCGGCGAGCAGGGCGAGCGCGATGATGCGCGCACGGGCCAAGGTCCGCATGCTTCCTTTCTAACGTACGACGTCTAAGGTACGGCGGCTTTCTGAGGATGCTCTGAACGGGCAGCGGGTCCTTCGGGCAGCCGGGTCGTAGACCCGGCGCTCGTGATTGATAACGTCATAACGGCCCTGCTGCGGGAAACGATGCCCGACGCTGCCGTCGAGGTCTACGACCTGACCGGCACCATGGACCATTTGGAGGTGTTCGTGCGGACGAAGGCCTTCGTGGGTGTCTCTCCGCTCGACCGCCACCGGATGGTCGAGCGGGCCCTGGCTCCCGCGCGCGCCGACGGACGCATCCACGCGCTCCAGATTCGCACCGCTACCCCTGAGGATTCCCATGGCTGATCTGCACGACGAGATCCAACGCGAGATCGCCGGCAACCCGATCCTCGTCTACGGCAAAGGCACCAAAGACGCACCGCGCTGCGGCTTCACGCTGGAGACGATCCAATTTTTCAACCGCTTCGGCTACCCGTTCGAAGTGGTCGACGTGCTCGAGAACATGCCCAAGCGTCAGGCGCTCGCGGAGATGACCGATTGGCAGACGCTGCCCAAGGTCTTCATCGGCGGCCAGTTCTTCGGCGACACCGACATCTTGGGACCGATGGCCGAAAAGGGCGAGCTGACGACGCTGCTCGAGAAGACCTTCGCCGGATCCGGGGTCTCCCCGACCATCCAGCTGCGCTGAACGCGGTTGTTCGAGCCGTACGAACCGGGGGGCGGAGCCGCATGGCTCCGCTCTTTTCGTTTCGCGCTCGAGGTGCGGCCGCGCTTCTGCGAGACCGACGCGCTGGGTCACGTCAGCAACGTGATCTATCCGACGTACTGGGAGCTGGCGCGGCTGCGCATGTTCGCAGCCATCGGAGAGGCCGACGACGCACCGAAGCGTACGTTCCCGTTTCAGCACATGGCGGTCGAAATCACGACCCGCATGCTGCGGCCGTGCTTCTATGACGAGGAACTGCTCGTGCACGCCCGGGCGGTAAGCCTCGGGCGCACGAGCATGGTGATGGAACACGCCCTCTCGAGCGCAGAAACGGACGAGATTCGTGCGCTGGGCCGGATCGTGATCGTCGCCAGCGACGGCGAGTCGGCGATTCCGTGGACGCCCGGCCAGCGGGCCAAACTCGAAGCCTTCGAAGGGCGAACTTTTTAGCCGTCCCGCGCGAGGAAATCGGTTCTTCCGCTCGGTAGACCGGCCGCGCTCGGGGAGACCTGGCTCGACCGCGCGGTCAAACTCGGCATCACCGATAACGATACCGACGAGCCGCCGTGACACCGCGCGTAACAGCTAATCCCGGCGACGATTTTTCGCGCGCCTGCGACGCCGCTTCGCTCGCCGGCAGTCATGCATCCTAAGGACCCCTACTATTACGAAGTCGAGGTGACGCTGGAGGACCTGTTGCCCGAAATCCGACCCAGTGTAGGACCCTTTCCGACTGACTTCGCGGAAATCGGGGTGGACGTGCATTTACGCGGCAGGAGGTACTACGCGTTTCTCGCTCCGGGTAAGCCTCGCCGGTGGCCCGGCGAGACATTCATAGGACTTCTTTTGCTTGACAGTACGGCGCCGAGACTCACTGGCTTAGAAGATCTGGAATTGTACGTTGCAAATTCGAAGATCGGAACCGCGCGCATTCTTCAGCGCATTGAAAGAAAGTGGCCCTACGGCGGCACGGGGCCCTGAAGATGACTTCGCGCAACTCGTAGATTAGCGGGCTCTCGTTCTTTTTTTGGCGAAGCGGCGCGCGTGGCGCGGTATTGGCTGTTCAAGACGGAGCCGGAGGCGTTTTCGATCGGCGACCTCGAGCGGGTGAAGCGTGAGGAGTGGTCGGGCGTGCGCAGCTTTCAGGCGCGCAACATCATGCGCGAGATGAAGGCCGGCGATCTGGGCTTCTTCTACCATTCGAGCATCTCGCCGCCGGGGATCGTCGGCATCTGCAAGGTCGTCGCCGAAGCGCACCCCGACTCGACCCAGTTCGATCGCAAAAGCGAGTACTACGACGGCAGCTCGAAGCGCAGCGAGCCCAAGTGGTGGTGCGTCGACGTCGGCTTCGTCGAAGCGTTCGCGCGCATGATCCCGCTCGACGAACTGCGGACCATTCCCGAACTCACCTACATGCCGCTGCTGCGGCGCGGTCAGCGCCTCTCGGTGCAGCCGGTGACCGAACACGAGTGGAAGCGCATCGTCGCGCTCCCGGGCGTCAGACGGCCTGGTACCGCTTGAGGAAGATCTGCTGGGTGTCGACCCGCGGCTCGCCCGGCAGCACGGCGCGACGCTCGTAGCTGCCGTCGGAGCGCAGGACGCGCGACTTGACGTTGTCGGCCAGGTAGACGTCGGCGATGTCATCGCAGATCGTGTCGCACAAGATCGGATCGAACACCGGCACGACGGTCTCGACGCGGCGGTCGAGGTTGCGCCCCATCCAGTCGGCGCTGCCGATGTAGATCTCCCGTTCGCCCGCGTTGGCGAAGATGAAGATCCGCGAGTGTTCGAGGAAGCGGCCGACGATGCTCCGCACGCGGATCGTTTCGCTGACGCCGGGAATCCCGGGCCGCAGCACGCACATGCCGCGCACGACCAGCTCGATCGGCACACCGGCCTGTGAGGCGCGGTAGAGCGCCTGCACGATGCCGGCGTCGCTGATCGCATTCAGCTTGGCCACGATCCCGCTCGCACGGCCGGCTCGCGCGTGTTCGGTCTCGCGGTCGATCAGCGCCTCGAACCCGCTGCGCAGACCGTTGGGCGCCACCATCAGCTGTTCGTAGTCGTCGGCTTTCGAGAAGCCGGTCAGCGCATTGAACAGCTGGGTCGCGTCGGCGCCGAGCTCGGCGCGGCACGTGAACATGCTCAGGTCGGTGTAGATGCGGGCGGTCTTGTCGTTGTAGTTGCCGGTGCCGAAGTGCATGTACCGGTGGATGCCGTCGGGCTCGTTGCGCACGACCAGCGTCACCTTGGCATGCGTCTTGAGATCGGCCACGCCGTACACGACGTGGGCCCCGACGCGCTCCAGCGTGCGCGCCCAGTGGATATTGTTTTCTTCGTCGAAGCGGGCCTTGAGCTCGATCAGCGCGGCGACCTGCTTACCGTTCTCGGCCGCCGCGATCAGCGCTCCGACCACCGGCGAGTTGCCCGACGTCCGGTACAGCGTCTGCTTGATCGCGAGAACGTCGGGGTCGCTGGCCGCCTGCTGCACGAACTGCACGACCGGATCGAATGATTCGTATGGGTGGTGCAGCAGCAGATCGCCCTCGCGGATCACCGCGAAGAGATCGGTCTGCCCGATCAGCCGTTTGGGTATTGCCGGCGAGAAGGGCGGATCGTGGAGTGCGGGTTCGTCGACGGAGACCAGCGCCCACAGACTTTCCGTCCCCAGCATCGCATCGACGTCGTAGCAGTCCGTGCGATCGAGTTCGAGCGCCTCGAGCAGTTTGTCGCGCAACGCTTCGGGCATGACCGGGACGACTTCGAGCCGGACCGGTTCGCCGAAGCGGCGCTTGCGCAACTCCGATTCGATCGCACGCAGCAGATCGTCGGCCTCGTCTTCCTGTAAGTCCAGATCGGCGTCGCGGGTCACGCGGAACGCGTACGACGCGGTGACCCGCAAGCCGGGGAAGAGCGCCTCGAGATTGTGCGAGATGATGTCTTCGAGCAGGACGAACCAGCGCTGGCCGCTCGGTGCCGAATCGACCGGGACGAAGCGCGGCAGTGAGCCCGGCACTTTCACCCGCGCGAAATACGGAACCGGACCTTCGGGACTGCTCTCTTCGAGTTCGACCGCCAGCGAGATCGAGAGATTCGAGATGTACGGGAACGGATGACCCCGGTCGATCGCGAGCGGCGTGAGCACCGGGAAGACGCGCTCGTCGAAGTACCGGTGCATCGCGGTCTTCGCGGCCGGATCCAATTCCTCGTAGCGCAGAACGCGGATGCCGTGCCCTTCGAGCAGCCGGAAAAGCTCTTTGAGACAGGCCGACATCCGAACCAGCGAACGCTGCACGCGCCGGCTCACCAGCGCGAGCTGCTCTTCCGGCAGCCGGCCGTCGTCGGAGCGCTTGTGGACCTCGGCTGCCATCTGCTGCATCAGACCGGCGATGCGAATCATGAAGAACTCGTCGAGGTTGGTGCCGTAGATCGCGATGAACTTCAGCCGCTCGAGGAGCGGATTGGTGTCGTCGAGGGCTTCCTCGAGGACGCGATCGTTGAACTCGAGCCACGAGGTTTCCCGATTCGTATAGAGCGACGGGTCGTCGAGCGCGATCGGGGCGACGAAGCCCGCCGAGCGGAGCTCGGCCTCGACTTGCGAACCGGTGAGCATGGTTTCTCCCGGGTTCGGCACATGAGCGCGGACTTCATGGCGCACCTCGGTACGCATGTCATGCTGGCCGGATCGGCGGTGGTCCTCGCCGTCCTGCTGGGCGTTCCCCTGGCCGCCGCGGCGGCCGACCGGGGCGGCCTCCGCGCCGGCGTCCTCGCACTCGCGGGCGCGTTTCGCGTCGTGCCGTCGCTGGCAATTCTGGCGCTGGCGATTCCGCTGTTGGGGCTCGGATTCGCGCCCGCTATGCTGGCGCTGGTCGTCCTCGCGCTACCGCCGATCGTCGTCAACACCGATGTCGGGCTGCGCGCAGTTCCAGCGGCGACGCTCGAAGCGGCTCAGGCGACCGGGATGACGCCGCGCCAAGTCGCACGGCGCGTGCGCTGGCCCCTCGCGCTTCCGGTCGTGGCGGTCGGCATCCGCACCGCGTCGGTCGAAGTGATCGCATCGGCGACGCTGGCCGCATTCATCGGCGGCGGAGGTTTGGGAGACTATATCGTGGGCGGACTGCAGGGCGGCGATTTCGGCGAACTGGTTCTGGGCGCGGCTTCGGTCGCGGTTCTCGCGCTGCTGGCCGATGCGGCGCTCGGCGCCGCGCAGCGCCGGTTGACGGTGTAGCGCATGCAGCTTACCCGAGTGCGTCTGCTCCAATTGCTCGCCGCCGCGCCGCTTGCATCGTGCGCGCCCCGCGACGCGCTGCGCGTCGGCTCGAAGAACTTCACCGAGGAACTGGTCCTGGGAGAACTCTACGCGCAGACGCTCGAGCACGCCGGACTGTCCGTCACGCGCCGGTTCGATCTGGGGACGACCGATATCGCGATGGCGGCGCTGCAACGCAACGAGATCGATCTGTATCCGGAGTACACCGGCACCGCGCTGGTCAACGTCCTGCACCTTCCGCCGCAGAGCGACCCGCAGAAGTCGTACGCGATCGTCAAGTCGGAGTACGCGAAGCGTTTCGGGTTGACGTGGCTCGCGCCGGCGCCGATGAACGACACGCAGGCGCTCGCGACCACCCGCGACGGCGCCGGCCGCTACGCGCTGGGCACCTTGAGCGACCTGGCGCCGAAGGCCTCGGAGTTGCGGCTGGGCGCCGTGCCGGAGTTTCTCAAACGCGCGGACGGCTTACCCGGCCTTCAGAGGGCCTACGGCGGATTTCGTTTCAAGGCGGTCCGCATTCTGGACAACGGGCTCAAGTATGCGGCACTGGAGCACGGCGACGTTGACGTCGTGGTCGCATTTTCTACCGAGGGCCAGCTCAAAGCCGAAAACCTGATCGTCCTCGAAGACAACAAGCATCTCTTTCCGGCGTATCACGTGGCGCCGGTCGTGCGCGATGCGGCGCTCACTGCGAAGCCGGCGCTGGCGCCGGTGCTCGACCGGCTGAGCGCGCTGCTGACCAACGACGTGATGCAGGACCTCAACCTGCAAGTCGAGGGTTCGCAGAAGCGCGAACCGGCGGACGCCGCGCGCGACTTCCTCAAGCAGCACGGGCTGGCGTAGTGGAAGCGCCGGCCCACGCGCCCGGCGCCCGGGTTGAATTCCGCGGCGTCGGCGTACGTTACGGCGACGCCGCGGCTCCCGCCGTTAGCAACGTCGACCTGACGGTCGCGGCCGGTACGTTTGCCGTGCTGCTGGGTCCATCCGGCTGCGGCAAGAGCACGCTTCTGCGCACGATCAACCGGCTGGTAGAGCCCACCTCGGGCACGGTACTGATCGACGGCGTCGACGTGCGCGACCGCGAGCCGACGCAGCTGCGGCGCGGGATCGGTTACGCCATCCAGGCCGTCGGCTTGTTCCCGCACTACACCGTGGCGCGCAACATTGCCGTCGTTCCGGCACTGCTGGGCTGGGAGCGCGCGCGCATCGAGACGCGCGTCGACGAACTCCTCAGCTTGATGAAGCTCGAGCCGTCGCGCTACCGCGACCGTCTGCCGCGTCAGCTCTCGGGCGGTGAAGCGCAGCGCGTCGGCGTCGCGCGCGCGCTGGCGGCCGAGCCGCGCGTGCTGCTGATGGACGAACCGTTCGCCGCCGTCGATGCCATCGTGCGCGCTTCCCTTCAGGACCAGATCGCGCGAGTGCATCGCGAACTGCGCACGACGATCGTGTTCGTCACCCACGATGTCGACGAAGCGCTCCGGCTCGCCGACCGCGTCGTGGTCATGAACGCCGGCCGGGTGGTGCAGGAGGCGCCGCCGGCCGACCTTTTGACCGCGCCCGCCGACGACTTCGTGCGCAGCCTGGTCGGGGTCGATGCCGAAACGCGCCAGTTGGCGCTCGAGCGCCCGCTGATCGAGCGATGAGCTACCTGGTCGCGCATTCCGGGCGCGTCGCCGCGCTGCTGGGCCAGCACGTCGTGCTGGTGGCCGTTTCGCTCGCCATCGCGCTGGCGATCGCGCTCCCGCTCGGCATTGCCGCGGCCCGGCAGCCGCGGGCCGGCGCGGTCATCCTCGGCATTGCCGGCACCCTCTATACGATCCCCAGCTTAGCATTGCTCGCGCTGCTGGTGACGCTGCTGGGGCTCGGTCCCGTGACTGCCGTCGTCGCCCTGGTGGTCTACGCGCAGATGGTCCTGATTCGCGGCGTCGTGGCGGGGCTGCGCAGCGTCGATCCGGCGCTGATCGACGCGGCCCGCGGACTGGGTCTGACCGCGCGCCAGGCGCTGCTGCGGGTCGAGCTTCCGGCCGCGCTGCCGGTCGTGCTGGGCGGCGTGCGCGTCGCCGCCGTCACGTTGGTCGCGCTCGCGACGGTCGCCGCCTGGATCAACGCGGGCGGTCTCGGCGTGCTCCTGTTCGAGGGCATCCTCACCCAGAACGACGACAAGATCGTCGCCGGCTCGCTGGCCGCCGCCGCGCTCGCCATCGTCGCCGATCTGGTGCTGCGCGCCGGGGAGCGCGCGGTCCGGCGATGACGCCGCTGTTCGGGTACGGCACCTTCCACAATCCGGCCTGGCGCCGCGCGATCCTCGGCGCGGACTATCCCGCGCGCGCCGCGCAGCTGCACGGATGGCGACGCGCGGTCCTCGCGTCCGGCTACCTCACGCTGATCCGCGACGAACGGCACTCGGCGCCGCCGGTGGCCGGCGTGCTTCTCGATCTCGATGACGCAGGCTGGAGAATCGCCGATGCCTGGGAAGAGGTTCCGCGCTATCACCGTATCGCCGTGCGCGTCGAAAGCGCTCGCGGATCGGTCGACGCGATCGCCTACGTTACAGCGGAGCAGCGATCGGCGCAAGCACTGGCCGACGAGCTGCTTGCGGCGCTCGACGACGCCGTCGTGGAAGCCGCGATCGCGCGGTTCGTCGCCACCGGTCGCCGCGCGTAGCGCACACCTAAACGACGGTGAAGATGCCCAGCGCGTAGCGGCCGCCCGAGTCGCTGTAGGTCGTCTTCTCATGCAGGCCCGAGTCGCGGGCCAGCGCGGCAATCTCCTCGCGCGTGAACTTATACGACGATTCGGTGTGGATCGTCTCGTCGGAAGCGAAGACGATATCGAGTCCGGCCGCCGGGATCCGCACGCGTTGGGTGCGTTCGCTGACGAGAAAGGATTCGACGGCGCCGTGCTCTTCGCTCCAACGTGCCGCAAAGCGGAATGCGCGCAGGTCGAAATCGGCGTTCAGCTCGCGGTTCATGCGCGCCAGGAGGTTCTTGTTGAAGGCGGCCGTCACGCCGGTTGGATCGTCGTAGGCGAGCTCGAGGATCGTCGGATCCTTTTTGAGATCGTAGCCCAGCACCAGGCCGTCGCCCGGGCTCAGCGCATCCGAGAGCAGCCGGAGCAGCTGGCGCGCCACGACCGGCGTGAAGTTCCCGATGTTCGAGCCCAGGAAGAGCGCCAGCACGCGGTCGTTGGGCGTCAATCGTTTGTCGCGCAGCAGCGGAAAGTAGTCGCTCGCGTACGCGATCACGTTCAAGCGTTCGTACGAGGCCGCCAGCGCCAGGGCGGATTCGGTGACCGCGTCGGCCGAGATGTCGATCGGATGATAGGTCAGCCGTCCTTGCCGCTCCAGAATCGCATCGATCAGCAGGCGCGTTTTTTGCGCGCTGCCGCTGCCGAGTTCGACCAGTTCGAGCGGCCCCTCGAACCCGGCCACGATTTCGCGGCCGTAGGTTGCGAGCAGGTCGCGTTCGATCCGGGTCAGGTAGTATTCGGGCAACCGCGTGATCGCTTCGAACAGCGCCGACCCGAGGTCGTCGTAGAAGTACTTCGGCGAGAGGCTGCGCGGCCGCGCGCCAAGGCTCGACCGGACGTCTTCGGCGAAGGTCGCAACGCGTGCCGGACTCGGATCACGATGAAGGGCGAAGCGATCTGAGTACGCGCCCGTGGCAGTCGAAAACATCTGCTGCGCCTAACCCCCGCCTTCTCTCCGCGTTTGCAGCATTTTAGGAGGTCGCATGGTCTCTCGATCGGGCACCGTCGACGCCGCCGGAACGCCGCCGCCGGCGTTCCCCACCCGGCCCTACCGCGCCGCGGGGTGCCGCCCCGCGGTGATCGTGCCGCATGAGGTATTCGCCGTCAAGAGCGAGCTCAAACCCGAGCCCCTCCCGGGGGCTCGTTTCGCCGCCGAGCCGTCTCTTCGAACCGAGGCCGGCGGCCCCGAATTCCGCGCCGGGGCACACCTCCGGTGATCGTCGACGAGTTCACCCTCAACGCGCCGCACGGCCCGATGAAGGCGTACCTTGCGCGGCTCGACGAGAAGCCGCGTCCGGCCGTGATCGTACTCGAGGGCGTTTACGGGTTCGACGACGAGATCAAACGGATCACGCGCCAGACCGCCGGTGCTGGCTTCGTCGCCATCGCGATCGACTATCTCCGCGGCGGCGATCCGGCCTCCGTGTTCAAAACCAAGGACGTCTGCGACGACGTCGCCGCGACGCGCGATTGGCTCAACCAGCAGTCCGGCGTCCTGCACGGCAAGATTGCAACCTGGGGCTTCGGCTACGGCGGCACCGCGGCGTTCCTGAGCTCGTCGCTGCCGGGGCTCGCCGGCGCGATCGCGTTCTACGGCCAGAGCATCGCCCGTCCGATCCCGGGCGAAAGCCGGCCGGCGCTCGATGAGATCGACGAGGTGCGCGCGCCGCTGCTGCTCGTCTTCGGCGGCCACGACGAGCAGATCGGCGCAACCGAGATCGCAACGATTCGCGACCGTCTGACCGCCAAGAAAGCGGAGTTCCAAATTCAGGAGTATCCGGAAGTCGGACACTCGTTTTTCCGTGAAGATCTCGGCACGATCGCGACCCGGCAGATCGCGGACGCGTGGGATCGCGTGATCTCGTTTCTTAAACATTCGTTTACCTAGGGGTGCTCGGAAGGCGTTAACGTCAGACGATGCGCGACCAGCGATCGAGCACGTCGTCGATGTACTCGCGCGTCTCGGCGTATGGCGGTACGCCGTGATACTCCGCGACCGCGCCCGGGCCGGCATTGTACGCCGCGAGCGCCAGCACGTACGGCCCGCCGCGCTCGTCGCGGTACGCGTCGACGTATGCGCCGAGCAGACGCGCGGAGCCGGCGATCGCTTGATGGGGATCCCACGGGTCGATCCCCTCGGCCGCCGCAGTGGAGAGTGTGAACTGCGCGATTCCCACCGCGCCGGCGCTCGACATTGCGGTGGGGTCGAAGGCCGACTCTTGTAGCAGCGTCGCGCCCAAGAATCCGGCCGGCAATCCGCGCGCTGCGGCCTCGTCGACGACATCGGTCGCCAGCAGCAGGGCATCGACCGCCCCCAGGCGCGGATTTGCCCGCAAGGCCTCGCGTGCCAGCTTGACGCTCGGGGACGCCGTGGGACCGGCATCCATCAGCAACCGCAGCCCCCGGAGGACGGGGACCGGCGCGGGTATATGCCATGACGAGGCGGCATCTCTCACCCCTCCGACGCGCACGCCCGCCGAGGCAGTCCAGGCGACTGCCACGATGGCGGCTACGAGAGGGTTTCCAGCCAGCGGGAGCAATCCGCCGTTAGCCCTCTCTATCAAACAAGGATCCGCGTGAACACGTCCGTGCTGGCCTCGCCGGTGTTCTCCGCACTGGCAGCTTCACTCATCGTTCTGCTCGTCGGAGATTTTGCCTCGACCTTTTTCTATCACGTCCCGCAGCACGCGTGGGGCAAACTCCACTTGAGGACACATCACGACCGCCGGCGGTCGTACTGGGACCACGCGGTACTCTCGCGCGATCCGCAAGTATTGCTGGACGGGCTTTTGGGCGCGGTCCCCTATATCGTCCTCGCACTGCTGTGCGCGGTGATTTCCGTGCCCGGCGCGATCCTCGGCCTGCTGCTGGGCCAAGCTCATGTATGGTGGCGCCACACGACCGAACTCGGCTGGCGTACGCCGCCGTGGTTCGTGCGCATCGCACGCGCGATCGGGCTCGTTCTTCCGGAAGATCACGACGGACATCACCGCAATCCCGAAATCGAATTCGGTGACATTTTCCGCTTCTACGATGTGCCGGCCCGTGTGCTGCTCGTGACGCTGCGCTCCTGGTCGCGCGCCGTGGTGCGCAAACGTTCGCGCCGGAGCACCCCGGTGCGTCGCGCGGCAGCGCTCAAACGCCGTGCCGTCGCCAAACAAAGCTGACGCTTGATGACCAAACGCGTTCTCTTTCTGATCTCCGACACCGGCGGCGGACACCGCGCCGGAGCGCAGGCCGTCGGTGCTGCGCTCGATGAGATCGGCGGGGCAACGCGTTTTGAGTGGCGGATCGACGACATCGCCACCCACTGCACCTTCCCGCTTTCCAAGCTGGGGCCGGCATATAGCGCGGCCCTTCGTTATGCTCCGCCGATCTACGGTGCGCTCTTCCACGCTACCAACGGCCGCCGCCGCTATCGCACGATCGTGCGCTTCTGCGAGCCGCTCTATCGCGAGCGGCTGCGCGAAGTCTTCACCCAATACCAACCCGACGTCATCGTCTCGGTTCACCCGCTGCTCAACCATGCTGCATTGCGCGCCCGCAGCGACGCCGGGATGCAGCACGTCCCGATCGTCACGGTCATCACCGACCTCGGACGCGTGCACGAAGGCTGGCTGCTGCCCGAGGCCGACCTCACGGTCGTCCCGGCGCGCGAGGTTTATCAGCGCGCGCTCGAGCGCGGCGTGCCGCCCGAACGGCTGCGGCTGCTCGGTCACCCGATCCACCCGCGCTTTGAGGACGTCTCCGCGACCAAGAGCGAGCTGCGCAAGAAACTGGGCTTGCCGCTAGACCGCACGATCTGCCTGCTGATGGCGGGCGGCGAAGGCGGCGGCAAACTGCTGCCGACCACGATGGGCCTGGCCAAGGCGGGCCTCGACTATCATCTGGTGGTCGTTACGGGCCGCAACGCGGCGCTCAAAGCCAAGCTCCAGGAGCTGGCACCCTCGCTGCCGACCCCGATGACCGTGCTCGGCTTCCGCAACGACGTCCCCGAGCTAATGCGCGCCGCCGATCTGCTGGTCACCAAGGCCGGCCCGGGAACGATCGCTGAAGCCTCAGTCGCCGAAGTACCCGTCGTCGTCTACGACTACGTCCCCGGCCAGGAGCGCGGCAACCTCGATTACGTCCGCACCAACGGCATCGGCGTCGTCGCGCTCACGACGGCGGAAGTCGTGCAGTCGGTCAAGCGGATCGTCCACAGCCAGGAACGGTTGGCGAAAATGCGCGCGCAGCAGACCGCCGTAGCGCCCCGCGGCTCGTCGCGCCGCATCGCCGAACTGATCGGCGGCATCGCGATCACCGGCCGCCGAACGATCCCCGCCGCCGGCTAGGAGCGGCTCCGGGCGAGCTCGGAGCCTTCTAGACCGGAGCGTTCGCGGAGTTCGGCCGGCTGCTCGGGGCCGAGCGCGGCCAGGATCTCCCGCAGGGTCGTCGTGCAGCCGCAGGTGCGCGAGGTGCGCGTGCGCGCGCCGAGCAGCAGCGCCCGGCAGCCGTCGGTTTGATGGAGGGATGCGCGATGGCCGCAGTCGTCACAGAACGGCGGAAGGGAGGCGTCTCGCTGGTTCATGCAGCCAGCGTACGCCGCCGCGATTACGGAGCTGTTGCGGCCGCTTACGCGGCGCTTACGTCCCGGCTGCTCGCGGGCGGTGCCTGCGCAAAGAGTCCGCCGCGCATCGCCGCCGTCGCGGCCCCGACCGCGCCCGCGTCGTTGCCGAGCGTGGCCCGCACGATCTTGGTGGTGCCGCGCGGGACCATCGTCGTGCGCGCCTCGACCAGCGGGCGCACGCGGTCGAGCAGGAAGTCGCCCGCGCTCGACACCCCGCCGCCCAGCGCGATGACCTCCGGGTTGACGAACGCGATAACGTTGGCCAAGCCGAGTGCGAGGTCGTCGCAGAACGCGTTGAAGGCGGCTACGCCGTGCGGAATGCCGGCCTGGGCCGCCTTGCGGATCGCTTTGGAACCGAGCCGTTCGCGCGGGCCGTCCAGCAGCGTCGAGCGCGGGAACGAGGGCGCCAGGCGAAAGGCGTGCCGAATCAGTCCGGTCCCCGACGCCTGCGCCTCGAAACAGCCGACCTTCCCGCACGAGCAGACGAAGCCGGTGTCGGGCCGAATCTGGTGATGTCCGAACTCGCCGGCGCCCATCTGATAGCCGAGCGCCACGTTGCCGCCGGTTATCACGCCGCCGCCGATTCCCGTTCCCAGCGTCAGCAGCGAGAACTCTTGCGTGCCCTGGCCGACGCCGTGCACGTATTCGCCGAGCGTCGCGCAGCGTGCATCATTTCCGACGAAGACCCGGTAGCGCGGGAACGCCTCCTTGACGCGCTCGCCGAGCGGGACGTTCTCCCAGCCGAAGTTCGGTGAGAACCGAATCGTCCCCGACACCGGATCGACGTTGCCCGGCGCGCCGATCCCGATCCCGACCACGTCGTGTTTCGCCGCGTCGATCGCCGCCTTGACGACCCCGGTCAACGCCGCGAAGACCGCACTCGGCGTGCGGTCGGAGATGTCGTGTTCGAAGCGGGTGCTGATCTGTCCGATCTCGTCGACCACCGCTGCCATGACGTGCGACCCGCCGAGGTCCACGCCGATCGCCCCCTCCGCCACTACCCGACTCCGCCGTTCATTCGCATGCGCCGCGCTTCGCGCCCGGCAGCCGGGTCTCCGCCGGGATGCGAACCGCCGGGTTCACCGGCCTCGTATCCCGAAGCCACGCGGATGCAGGAGACGATCGATCTCATCGCCCATCGCGAGTTGCGCAGCCTGCGCCGCTTTACGCGTGAAACGGGTCAACCAACGCGGCTGGCCGATCTCGACCTCGAACCGATGAAGTCGGTGGCGTCGATCGAAATCGACGAAGAACACATCACGATTCAATACAATAAGTCGACCACGCGTCACTATAACAGCAACGTCACGACCCAAAAAGAGTGGGTCTACAAATATAACGACGATGCGGAATTCACCGAAGCGATTCGGCGCGTGATCGAACTTTCGCGCAAGCACCTCTACGATATGCCGGAGAACGTCGCGTGCCCGCCGGGCTGCGCGGAGTGCTGCAGCGGGTACGAGCCGTTCGTGAGCGCGGAAGACGTCCAGCGGATCGCCGACCATCTGAAGATGACCTACGACGAGGTGATGCGCGACTACGTCGTACCGCGGCCCTCGGCCGATAACTCGTACGTCGGCTGGCTGCGTAAGGTCAGTGACGACTTGGCCGACAGGTGCGTCTTCCTGATGGGTTCGCGCTCGGGCCGGTATTATTGCGGGATCTACGCGGCGCGCCCGCACGACTGCGGCGCTTTCACGCCGATCGGGTGCGAGGACGTCGACACGTCGCTTCCGCGCGGGGGCGCGTACAAGGTCGGGTCCCCGTTCCGGCCCAAACGCAGCCACCGGCGCTGACCGCAGGCCGCGGGGCCGTCGCCAAGAACCCGGATCGAAATCTTCTTGCCCACAGGAGGCCGCCGTGGTCAAACATTTCGTCGCTCTAGCCGTTGCGGCCGCATTGCTGGGAGCCTCGCCCGCATCCGCCGCGTTGGTGCCGATGCAGTTCCCGCTCGCGCCTCAGAACGATTCGGGCGAACACGGAACGGCGACCCTGCTGCAAGGCACGAACGGGCTCATCGTCCGGCTTCGCCTGGCCGGCGCAGCGGACGGCGTCGACCAACCCGCGCACATTCACAAGGGCACCTGCAGCAAACTCGACCCGAAGCCCCTGTATGCGCTCAAGACGGTCAGCGGCGGTATTTCTCAGACCACCCTGCCGAACGTCTCGCTGGCCGACTTGATGAAAGGCGACTATGCGATCAACGTCCACAAGTCGACGAAGGAGGTAGCGGTGTATGTCGCATGCGGGAACATCCCTAAGAAATAGTCAGCCCGCCTTCAACGAGGGCGCCGAACACAACGCCGCCCCGTCGCGCTTCGGCGCGCCGGCGCTCGATGAGATGCCGGACGACATTCGCGCGATCTGCGAGGCGTCGCGAACCAAGATCGGCTTCGTTCCCAACGTCTTCCTGGCATATGCGAAGCGGCCCGAGCACTTCCGCGCCTTCATGCACTACCACGACCTGCTGATGAAGGGCCCGAGCGGGCTTTCGCGCGCCGAGCGCGAGGCGATCGTGGTCGCCGTGTCGGCCGAAAACGACTGCCTCTACTGCGTGACCGCGCACGGCGCGGCGCTGCGGATCCTGGGCAAGGATGCCGCGGTTGCGGATCAGGTCGCGATCAATTGGCGGACCGCCGACCTGGCGCCGCGGCTGCGCGCGATCTTGACCTTCGCCTCGCGGGTCAACGAGCCGGGCTTCGCCGCCACCGACCGCGAGCTGGCCGAACTCAAGTCGTTTGGATTGAGCGACGACGATGCGTGGGACATCGCGGCGGTCGCGGCTTTCTTCGGCCTCTCCAACCGCATGGCCGGGCTGATGGACATGCGGCCGAATCCTCAGTTCTACGCGATGGGACGAACCGCCGAAACGCGCTGAACCGGCCGGGCTGGTGCGCTGGCGGCCGAGTGCCTCGTTGTTCGCATGAAACGCCCCAGCAGTGGCCAGAACCGTTCCATTGAGCTGCAACAGGCGGCGCGTTTACGGGTTAGACCTTCTGCTATGCGTACACGAACAGCAATCCTCGCAGGCTTGGTAGCGATCGGCGGGCTCGGTGCTCCGGCGCTTGCTTTAGGGAATCCCGTCGTGGCCGACGTGGTCCCCCTGAACGGCGCGGCCATTCACGGCAACGTCACGCTCTTTCAGCTCGGCGACAACGTGAACGTCGGCCTGAACCTGTCGGGCGTCGATCCCACCACGGTCGCCGCAGACATCCGCAGGGGCACCTGCAAAGCCTACGCGCCGAGCGCGCGCTGGCCGCTGGGTGATGCGGCCGAGACGCGTTTGCCGAACACGCACCTGAGCGAACTCGTCGGCAGCGTGATCATCATCCACAAAACGCAGGCCGAGAGTTCTGCGCCGGTGGCCTGCGCCCAGATCACGGGTTAGGGGATACCCTAACCCAGGCACGCGGCGAACGCCGCCGGGTCGACGTTGCCGCCGCTGAGCGTTACGCCGACGCGGGCGCCGCGCAGGTCGACTTTGGCGAAGAGCAGGGCGGCGAGCGCGGACGCGCCGCTCGGCTCCAGCACGATTTTGAGGCGTTCGAAAGCGAAGCGCATCGCCGCCCGGATCTCGTCATCGCTCACGCTGACCGCGCCCGCGCACAGACGCCGCGCGATCGGCCAGGTCAGCACGCCGGGCGCCTGCGTACGTTGGCCGTCGGCGATCGTATCGGGTACCGGAATCGGCACGATCTTGCCGGCCCGCCACGAGCGCACCCAGTCGTCGCCCGCTTCCGGCTCGACACCGTAGATGCGCACGCCCGGCGAAAGTGCGCTCGCCGCGAGCGCGCAGCCGGCCAGCAGCCCGCCGCCGCCGAGGCAGACCAGCAGGACGTCGAGCGGGCCCGCGTCTTCGATCAGCTCGAGCGCGACCGTACCCTGCCCCGCGATGATCGCGGGGTCGTCGTACGGTGGCACGAGCACGGCTCCGCGTTCGCGAGCGATCGATGCGGCGATTTCAGACCGGTTGGGCCGCGCGCGCTCGTAGAGCACGACCTCGGCACCGTACGCACGCGTAGCCGCAAGCTTCGACGCCGGCGCGTCGGCCGGCATCACGATGACCGACGGTATGCCGAGCAGCTGCGCCGCCAGCGCCACACCCTGCGCGTGATTGCCGCTCGAGAAGGCCACCACACCGTTGACACGTTCGTCCGGCGTCAGCTGCGCGAGCCGGTTGAACGCGCCGCGAAATTTGAAGGCGCCCATGCGCTGAAAATTCTCGGCCTTCAGGAGTGCCCGCGCGCCGGTGCGCCCGTCGAGCGTGCGCGAAGTGATTACGGGCGTACGATGCGCAACCCCGCGCAGGCGCTCCGCCGCCGCGAGCACGTCGTCGAACCCGACCTCGGCCGTGCGGGTGCCGGTCACTTCGGCGGCACCACGGCGTACCGGAAGTGGAACACCTTGTCGTCGGGGTCGAACTGAATCTTCTCGTGCACCTCGCCGCGGTCGAAGCTCACGTCGAACTCGTGGACGCGCGGCGGATCGCCGGTCGCCGGGGCCTCGCGCAGCCGCCGGATGTGACCAAGCGGCGCCAGCGCATCCGAGGCCTGGCCTAACCGCGCGCGCGTCATATCGACGGCCGTCTCCGAATTCTCGAGTTTCTGCACCGCGGCCAGGTCGTTGGCCTGAACCGCCACGGTCAGCTGGCGCGCGATCCCCTCGTAGGTGTTGTCGCGATGTTCGCAGGCGCGCAGGATCAGCCCGATCACGATCACGAGCGCGGCCAGCCAGGCGATCTGAACCCGCCGCGCGCGACTCGGATTGCGGGGCGGCGTGATGCCGGGCAGTGACGGCGGTGCCGGCGGCATCGACGGCGGCAGCGTGCTCACGCGGATTCACCCTCCTTCGGAGGCTGAATCCACCTCGGCTTCGCCTCGTCAATCACGATGAGGGTTGACAGAGGACGTTTCATGCGGGGACCTCGGGAGCCGGTGCGGCGGCAAACGGAACGAAGCGCAGCCCCGGATTCCACTGCTGGGCCAAGCCGATGCTCCACTCACTCTCGAACAGCGCCAGCGGCGCGCCGTCCCAGTCCTCCACCAGACGTCCGCTCGAACCCAGCGTCGCCGAACCCGGGTTTTCTCCAACGACTCGCCGCGCGGTTGTGTACGGCAGCGTTTGAAAGACCGTCTTCACGTTGTACTCGGACTCCAGCCGGTACTTCACCACTTCGAACTGGAGCGCACCGACCGCGGCGAGGATCGGCTCGATCCGGGTCTGGCCGTACTGATAGAACACCTGAATGGCGCCCTCTTCGCGCAACTGCGCGATCCCCTTCTGAAACGATTTGTAGCTCGCGGTGTCGGTACTGCGCACCAGTGCAAAATGTTCCGGTTCGAAAGCCGGGATCGGTTCGAAGCGCACGCCGTTGCCCTGCGAGAGCGTATCGCCGATCGCAAACACGCCGGGGTTGGCCAGGCCGACGACGTCGCCCGCGAACGCGATGTCGATCGACTCGCGGTCCGCGGCGAACAGCTTCATCGCCCGCGTCAGGCGCACGTCTTTTCCGGTGCGCGCGTTGCGCACCGTCATATCGCGCGAGAACGTTCCGCTGCAGACGCGCAGAAAGGCCACCCGGTCACGGTGGCGCGGATCCATGTTGGCTTGGATTTTGAAGACGAAACCGCTGAACGACGGGTCGGTGGGCTCGACGACCTGCTGCGCGGCATCGAGCCGCGACGCCGGCGGCGGTCCCATGCGCACGAACGCATCCAAGAACAGCTCGACGCCGAAGTTCGTGACCGCGCTGCCGAAAAACACCGGCGTGACCTCGCCGCGCAGCATCGCGTCGCGCTCGAAATCTGCTCCGGCGCCCTCGAGCAACTCGAGCTGATCGAGAAACTCGCGGTACGTGCGCTCGTCGACGAGCGCCGCGATGCGCGGGTCGTCGGGTGCCGCGGCGCTGACCGGCGCCCGTTTCGCGCCGTGCTCCGTCCGCTCGAAGACGTGGACGTCGCCCGACGCGCGATCGTACACGCCCCGGAACGTTTCACCATTCCCCAGCGGCCAGTTCATCGGATAGGCTCCGATGCCGAGCACGTTTTCGAGTTCATCGAGGAGGGCCAGCGGATCGAGGCTCGGCCGGTCCATCTTGTTGATGAACGTGAAGAGCGGGATGCGCCGCGCGCGGCAGATCGCGAACAGCTTGCGCGTCTGCGGCTCGACCCCTTTGGCAGCATCGATCAGCATCACCGCCGAGTCCGCCGCGAGCAGCGTGCGGTACGTGTCCTCGCCGAAGTCTTGATGGCCCGGCGTGTCGAGCAGGTTCATCGTGTGGTCGCGATAGGGAAACTGCAGCACCGTCGAGGTGATCGAGATGCCGCGTTCGCGCTCGAGTTCCATCCAATCCGAGGTCGCTGCGCGGGCCCGCCGGCGGGCAGCAACCTGTCCGGCGGTCACGATCGCTCCACCGTACAGCAAGAGCTTTTCCGTCAGCGTCGTCTTGCCGGCGTCGGGGTGCGAGATGATCGCGAACGTGCGCCGTTTGGCGACTTCCTCGCGGATGTCCATAGCCGTTCACCCTTCTCGCCGGCAGCCGCCGATCACTTGTGCGCTCCGTTCGCCGCGCCCAACGGCTGCGCGTCATGATACACGCGAATCTGCGCGTGCCCGCCGCGCTGGTAGACCAGCACCAGGCCCTTCGGCGTTTGATAGAGCCCCGCGTCTTGCGGCACCCGCAGCCGGTCACGGCCGCGCGAGATCAGCAGATCGTGCGCCCGAACGACGACGGTGCACGGACCGAAGTGCAGGATCGTGCCGCTCCCAATGCGCTCGCGTGCCGGCGGCACGTCGAACCGCAGCGCCGGCGTCGTGCCCTCGATTGCCGATTGCTGATCGAAACACGCGGGCAGCGCGCTGAGCACCCACGGACCCTCGCCGACGAACACGTCCTGGGCGCGCGGCGGTTCGCCGTCCGTGCCGCGCGTCACGGTCGGCGTACCGGATGGCTGCGCGCGCAGATCCCAGTTTCCGGTCTGCAGCCGGTGCCCGAACAGGATGCTGCCTGCCAGCAGCACGATCACCGTCGCGGCGGCATAGTACCGCCACATTCTCGTCATCGGGCGGCGGGACGCGCGCTCAGGCGGCGGACTCCTCCGCACCCTCGGCGGGCGGCGCGAGCTCCAGCCGCGCGCGACCGACCCGCGCATCCGCCATTCCGTAAAAGAACTCGAAGGAGCGGTCGCCGTACCGCTCGATCGCGGTCGGGAAGACGACGTTGTTGACGATGCCGTGCGTCTCGTCGACGCCCTCGGGGACCATCTCGGGCTGCGGCGACCGGTAGCGGACGATGTGCGGGCGCTCGAGGTCGTGCACGACGAAGCCGGCGCTGTACTGCGTCCGGAACGAGCCGTTCTCGGTCTCTAGCGCGTCGACGCCGTGAAAGATCGAGAACCAGCCCTCCTCGATGCGCACCGGCGGCGTCCCGGCGCCGGTCTTGACGCGGCACCAAGGCGCGTCGGGCGCGAGCACCAGCGCGCTCTCCCGAACGTCGAGCAGGTTGTCGATCCGCGCGAGGACCGGATCGAGTGGAATGTAGCCGATGCGCGTACACTCACGCTCTTCCGGCGGCAAATCGAGGAGGGTCGGAATCGCGCCGCGGCCGTCCATCGTCGAGAGCCGCAGCATCGGCCGGTGGTAGAGCGCAAGCGAGCGCACTCCCTCGGGCGACAGCACCGGCTCGGGAAAGAACGCGCCGTCTTTATCGTCGCCTTGGTGCAAGTTGGGCGCGAAGCGCACCAAGCCGAGCCGCTCCCAGTGGTCCCCGTCGGCGGAGAGCGCAACCGCGATGCGCGGCCCGTTGGGACCGAACGCGGTGTAGGCCATCACGTACCGGTCGATCGCCGGCACGAACGTGACCCGCGGATCTTCGCAGCCTAGGCCGCCCGGGACGGTGCGCTGTTCGTACGGCGCTGCGGGTTCGAGCGCGAAGCCCAAGCGCTCGAAATGCAGGTCGTCGCCGTTGCGGATGCCGCGGCACAGACCCACGCGTGAGACGTTGCCCTCGGCAACATCGCGCGGGTACAGCAGCAGCGTTCCGTCGCGCGTGGTCGCCGAGGCAGGGTTCAACACGCCCTCGCGTTCGAAGGGGGAACCGTCGGGTTCGAGGACGATCCCCAGGCGCGTAATCTCGCCGCCGAAACGCGCCAGAGCGTCGAGCATCATTTCGGAACCCAGCCTACCACCCGCAGACGGTCCGCTACTGCCCCCAGACCAAAATTTATTCTCCGCCGCGGTTTCAGCGCAAGGTCGTCGACGCGATGGCCTCGCCCGACGGAGACACCACCTCGACCCGGGCCCCTGCCCGGTAGACGGCGTTGGGCACGATCCAGATCGTGTAGGTTCGGTACTCTTTGGGGGCCGGCTCGCCGCCGTCGAGGGGAGGACGCTCGAAGGCGACGATGCGCACGCGGTCGCTGTTGGCGCGGATCGATTCGACGATCTGGCTGAACCCGGTCTCCTTGTGCGGCCCCATCAGGAGCACGACCGCGAACTCCTTGCGGAAATCGATCGGGGCCGTCACCCCGAACGACTCCAGCGTGTGGCGGTCCCGGACGACGGCAACCTCACGGCCGCCCAGCACGGCCGTGGTCCCGGATCGAACCTGGTTGACCCGCACCTCGCGGCAGCCGGCGAGGACGACGGCCATAGCGAGGGCGGCGACGATCCGTCGCATCGGGACCGTGCGTTCGACGGTGCCCGCCGAGGATACCCCGCGGCTGCGACGGAAGTCGGGAGATCCTCATGCTGAGCCTCTTGCCGTTCTTGATCGTCCTGGCGGCTGGTCCGGCCCCCGCGCCGACCGACGCGCCGCATGCAACGCCGCTCACCGAGATCGGACGCGTACGATCGACGCCGATCTGCACGCCGATCGTCGTGCACGCGAACGGCGCCATCACCAGCGCCCTGGACAACGATCGCAGCCTGGCGATCTTGGCCACCAATTTGCGCGCGATGGACTTCGACAAGCTCAACAGCATGCAGCTGCATCGGACGATCGAAGATCTGATGAAGCAAGCCGGAACGATCCGGCAAAACGGCAAGCTGGCCGACAACGAGATCAAGCAGCTGCGTGCCTACGCCGCCGCTTCGAGCGATCCCGAACGCAAGGCCGAGCTCAAGGCTTTCGCCGACGCCCTCGGCGGCGCAATCTACCGCCAGACCAAAGCCGCTGCAGAGTTCATGCGGGACGTCACGATCATGCAGGGTCGCGAAGACGCGCAGGAAGCACGCGACATCAAGACCCGCGACGAACAAGTCCCCGAGAACCTCAACCCGCAGGCCGTAGCGAACACGCGCGCGGTGCTGCGTCCCGGTCCGCCCAGCTACAATCAAGTGATGCGCGAGATCGCATCGGACTTGACGGACCGCGTGTCGGCGATCAACGCGGACGAAGGTATCGCCGCCGACCACAGCATCGCGGCGACGTCGGGCTGCTGACGACCTGAGTCGTTTCGCTCGGCTTCCATGCGCGGTACGCTTCCGGTGATGTTCCGCGCTCTGTCGTTGGCGGCCGCCCTGGGTGCACTGCTGCTCGCCGTGCTGGGCAGTTGGGTGCGCATCAACGGGGCTGGGATGTCGTGCCCCGATTGGCCGCTCTGCCACGGTGCCTTGATCCCCGCGCTTGCCGGCGGCGTCGTCTTCGAGTGGTCCCACCGGCTGGTCGCGTTCCTCGAGGCTTTCGTGGTCTTGGCAGCGTTGTGGGCCGGCTGGCGCGTACGGACGACGATCGCCGGCGTGACCCCCGTGCTGGCCTATATCGGGGTCGTGTTCTTGCTGCAGGTGGCGCTGGGCGGCCTCACCGTTGCGCTTGCCAACAGCCCCTGGTCGGTGACCGTGCACTGGGCGATGGCGATGCTGTTCCTGGCCGGACTGACCGCGCTGGCGATTCTTGCCCAGGCGGCGCCGCGCCGGATCGCGGTTCGTCTTTCGCCGCTCGGGCTGCTGCTGGGGGCGTGCGTCGCGCTGGCCTTCGCGGTGATGTGCGCCGGCTCGTACGTCAGTTCCAGCGGGTCGGGTCTGGCCTGTTCGACCCTGCCGTCTTGCGACGGCGGCTCGTGGCTCGGCGCAACGGGCGCGCAGCATGCGCAAATGGTCCACCGCCTGCTGGCCGGAGCGCTGTTCGGGGCGGCCGCGTTTGCGGCGTATCTCTCCGCCGTCGCGCCGGCGCGGGTCCGCATCGCGACCTGGGCGGCGTTCGTGCTGATCCTCGGACAGGCGCTGCTTGGTTTCGCCAACGTCGCCTGGACGCTGCCGACGCTGCTGCGTGAGGCGCACGCCGCAAATGCGTGCGCGCTGTACCTGGTGCTGCTGGCGGGCTTGATGTTCACGGCGATCGACGGAACCGCACCGGTCGCCGCGCGGATCGCTCCCCGCCGTACCGCCGGAATCGAGCCGGCCCGATGAGCTCGACGCTTTCCCGCGTCGAGGGGACCCTTGTGCCGCCCGGGGCGCGCAGCGGCTGGCGCGGTGTGGTCGACAATTACTACGAGCTGACCAAGCCGCGCATCATCGGCTTGCTGTTGATCACGACGCTGGCCGCGATGGCGATGGCCGCGCGCGGGATCCCCAATCTCGCACTCGTGTTCTGGACGCTGCTCGGCGGCGCGCTTTCGGCCGCTTCGGCCGGCGCGATCAACTGCGTGTGGGACCGCGACATCGACCGCCTGATGACGCGCACCAGGCTGCGGCCGGTCGCGCGCGGAGCGATCTGTGCGCGCGACGCGCTGATCTTCGCCGGGCTCGCGCAGTCAGCCGGCTTCGCCATGCTCTATCTGCTGGTGAACCCGCTGGCGGCATGGCTGTCGCTGACCGGAAACGCCTACTACGTGTTCGTCTACACGATGTGGCTCAAACGCGTGACGCCGCTGAACATCGTGGTCGGAGGCGCGGCCGGCGCGATTCCCCCGCTGGTCGGATGGGCGGCCGTCACGCATCAGCTCGGCTCGCCGGCTTTCGCCCTCTTCGCGGTCATCTTCTTGTGGACGCCGCCCCACTTCTGGGCGCTGGCGCTGATGACGAACACCGACTACGCAAAAGCCGGCATCCCGATGCTGCCCAACGTGAAGGGCATCCCGCGCACGCAGCGCGAGATCATGATCTACTCGATCGTTCTGGTCGCCGTCTCGCTGGCGTTCTTTCCGCTGCACGTCCTGGGACCGTGCTACGGCGGGTGCGCGGCGATCCTCGGCGCTGTGTTCCTTTGGGACGCCTGGAAGTTGCGGTCCGCACCGGCAAAACGTTACGCACGGGTCCTGTTCAAATACTCACTGCTCTATCTCGCGTTGATGTGCGTAGCGATGGTCGCCGACCGTATCATCCCGCACGCTTGAGTGGGTTCACGTTCGTGAACCCGTCGGCGCAGCCATAGCGAACGCGGACCCCAAACCGGCGAGCGTTGCCGGACATCCGGTCGACGCGAGCACGGTTCCGCTGCTGATCACGCTCGGGCTGGGCGTGTTCGCCGGAGCGCTCGATCTCGGCGTGCTCTCGCCCGCGCTGCCGGCGCTCGGTGCGTCGTTCGGCGTCGGTCCGCGCGATCTGGCCTGGGTCTTCACGCTCTATCTGCTGGCGAACGTCGTCGCCATCCCGGTGATGACGAAACTGGCCGACGCGTACGGACGGCGACCGGTCTACATTCTGTGCGTAAGCATCTTCGCTGCCGGCAGCGTACTCGCAATCGCGGCCCCCAGCTACGCGATCTTTCTCGCCGCGCGCGCGATCCAAGCCGCCGGTGCCGGTGGTATCTTCCCGGTCGCCACGGCGGCGATCGCCGACCGCATTCCGCTCGAGCGCCGGGGCGCGGCGCTGGGCCTGGTCGCCGCCACCTGGGGCGTGGCCGCAGTCCTCGGTCCGATCCTCGGCGGCCTGATCACGTCGTTCGCATCGTGGCACTGGGTGTTTGCGTGCAATATCCCGTTGGCGATCGTCGTCATCATCATGGCGCGCACGACCGTTCCCACCCGCGCGGCGAAGGCCCGCGGGCCGCTCGACGTGGCGGGCGTGGTGACGCTCGCGATCGGACTGCTGGCCACGATGTGCCTGCTGACGCGGCTCTACGCCGTCAACGGCACCGTCAATGCGCCGCTGGCATGGGGACTGCTCGCCGTGGCCGCGCTCGCGTTTGCGCTGTGTGCGCTCGTCGAGCGCCGCGCGGCGCAGCCCGTCATCCCGCCGCGGTTCTTTCGCGACCGCCAGATGCTGACGACCTACGCACTCGAAGTGCTGATCGGCGCGCTCGAGGGTGCGCTGTTCTTCATCCCTGCCGCACTGGTCGCCGGCGAACACCTCTCGTACGCCGCGGCGGGCGGCGTCGCGGCGCTGGGCGCGCTGTGCTTCGTGGGCACGATTCCGCTCGCGGGCCGCGCGCTCGACCGCGTCGGAAGCCGCGCGGTCCTGGTCGTCGGCACCAGCTTCACCGGCGCCGGACTCTTGATCTTCGCGCTCGGGTTCGGACAGCTGCCGTTGGCGCTGCTCTCGATGGTGATCGCCGGCGTCGGGTTCGGCTCGCTGCTCGGCGCACCGACGCGCTACATCGTGACCAGCCGCGCGGGGCCGGAACAGCGCGCCGGCGCTGTCGGCCTGCTTTCGATCATGCTGATCATCGGGCAGATCGTGGGCGGCTCGCTCGGCGGCGGTGTTGCCGCATCGCACGGCAATCCGGTCGCCGGCTATCGCGTTGCGTACCTCGTTTTCACCGGGATTGCCGTGGTCGCGACGCTGCTGACCGCCGCGCTCGCCTCGCGCAGCCGCGAACGCGCGGCCGCGCTTCCGTCTTCGTAGAAGCCGGAAGCTACCAGAACATCAGCCGCACGAGGCGATAGAAGAGGTACCCCATCGCCGCGAAGATCGCGATGACGACGGCGAGATCGGTCAAGCCGCTGAAACCAGCGACGCTGTTGCCGCAGATCGCGGTCGCCGTCTCCGAGAGCCACAGGTTGAACCGCGCCAGCGGGTTCGAAGCGATCCCGTTCATGTGATCGAGCTGCGCGACGACCTCGTTCGGCAGCCACGCCGTGTCGGTCATCATCGTCGCAATGCGGCCATCGCGGCCGATCAGCACCGTGTTCTCGGAGTGAATGATCCCGATCTGCGGATCGGGGAACGCCGTGATGCCGAAGCGCGCGGCGAAATCGAGCGTCGGCTCGGCGTCACCGACGACCAGACTCCAGCGTGCAGGGTCGGCGCCGAAGGCGCGGCCATACCGCGCCAGAACCGGCGGGCGGTCGTAGGCCGGATCGAGCGTGACCTCCACCAGGTGCACCGGGCGCGCGCCGATCTGACGCTGCAGCTGGGTGAACTTCGCGCTGATCAGCGGGCACATGCGGGCGTCCTGACAGCGCGTGTAGATGAACGACAGCACGACGTCCTTGCCGCGCAGGTCCGAAAAGCGGAACGGCCGGCCGCGCTGGTCGACGAACGGCGTATCGGGGACGAGGTCGCCGGCCTTCAAGGGCTTGACGCGCCGGAACGGCGAGGCGTCGCTGATGAGCTGCTGCGCGCTGGTGCTCGAAACGTGCGAAAGAGTCCACGGCTCGGTCGTCGTGTCGACATCGGCGTCGATCGTCGCACCGGCCTGCAGCTGGGCGGCCCGTGCCCGCGGCACGATCCGAAACTCCATCGTCATGCCCGGCATGGAACCGAACGGATCGTGTCGCACGATCACATCTCCGGTCTTCGGCGTGACCGCCAGCACGATTCCGTGCAGGCGCGGTGCCGCGCTCGCGAAGCCGGGGACGACGACGATGATCGACACCAGCAGCAGCATCATCCAGGGGATCCGGCCGAGCCGCTTGAGCGCTGATGAGCGCGCGCAAGCACTGATTCGCCGCGCTTGGACCCGGGTCGAACGCCGGGTCGTGCTGGCCGGGTTTTTCGGACGGCTCAGCATCGCGATCGAGCCGGTGCTGTGCGGCATCGTCTTCGCCGGCATCACCGGCGGCGTGTTCTTAGCGCCGCGTCTCTCACCCGAGCATGTCATGCCGGATATCATCATCGTCGCACCCGTCTTTGCCCTGGGTGTCCTTGGCTGCGCCGCGTGGGCGCTCGGAGTCATGCTCGCGCCGGTGCGCGCGCTGTTTCATACCGTCCGACCGATCTATATCGTCGACGGTTACATCCGCTACCGCGGGCCCGATTCCGCCTCGACGGCCGACAGCAATGGTTACATCGCCGTGCTGACCGAGGACCGCACGATCGCCTGCGAGTGGCCGACGCTGGGCGACGTAAAGCTTCCCAACCGCACGCATCCGGCGCTGTGCGAGTTCAGCGAATACGGCGGCGTGCATTCGGTCGACGGCCGGCCGACCGGCGTCGTCCCGGCCCGCATGCCGGCTCTGGGCGTCGGCATCAGCAGCCGCAAAGGAGAGATCACGTGACGGGTTCACGCCGCGGCTGAACGAGCCTCAGAGCTTGATGTTGGTCGAATCTTCAGCCGGCCAGACGTGACCGAAACCGGCCGATGAGAGCACCATGCCGGCGACGATGAAGATCAGCACGACCCCGGCGATACCGGCGGCGATCACGAGCCGTGGAATGCCGGTCGAGATCGGAACGCCCCGGTCGTCTTGCGGATCGAACATCTACGCGCCGCCCCGCGGCAGCACGCCGGCCGTGGCCAGCAAGACCAACAGACAGCCGAACGCCATCAATCCGAGCAGCAGCTTGGTGACGATATCGTCCAGCCCATTCTTCGGCCACTCCCCCTTCAAGCCGATCAGTGCGAACACGAAGACGACAATCGCCCCTACGGTCGCGACAGATTTCTCGAGAACAGCTAAGTCCATGTTTAAAGGCGCTCCTGTTTAAAGGCGCTCCGCCCCAGGCTGCGCGCCCCCCACGCGTTGCGTGGGGCCCCCGGGTCCGACCTCGCCGCGACCCGGTTGCGGAACGGAAGATGCTGCTGCGCTCGGTCCATCACCATCACCATAAGTAGAACAGGAAGAATAAGCCGACCCAGATGACGTCGACGAAATGCCAGTACAGGGTGCCGGCGGTGAGGCCGAAGTAGCGTTCCTTGGTGTAGACGCCGCGCGAGGCCTGATACCAGAGAACCAGCAGATAGACCACGCCGGCGAAAACGTGGAAGCCGTGCATGCCGGTCAGGGTGAAGAACGAGGCGCCGAAGATATTTCCGCTCCAGCCGCCGATCTGCGCATGCGCGTATTCGTAGCCTTGGCCGAGTAAGAACATCGTGCCGAGCACGATCGTCAGCCCCATGAACGCGTTGAAGCCGCGCAGCTTGGCGTGCTTGAAGTTCTCGAGCGCGTAGTGCATCGTGACGCCCGAACCGAACAGCACGACCGAGTTCACCGTCGCGAAGGCGGTGTCGAGCCGCGGGAGCTGATGGCCGCCGACGATCGGCGGCCAGGCCGGCGCAACGGTCGTGCGCAGGTAGATGTACGCGAAGATGAACGCCGAGAACAAGACGACGTCCGAGCACAGAAACAGGACGAACCCGAGCAGACGCATGTCGCGCGTCTCCTGGTAGATCACCTGTTCGTGCGCGTCTTCGTCGTGACCGTGGCCCAGACTGTAGCCTTGCTTGGCGATCGAGACGGACATCAGTGGGTCGGGACCGGGTGCGATTCGGCGGTCGGGGTCGCTTCTTCCGCGCCGGCGGCGGCTTCCAGCCCGATGTACGGAAGCGGGTTACCGAAATCGTAGGGCGTCGCGAGGACGGCGGGAATCTTCTTGTAGTTATAGTACGGCGGCGGCGAACTGATCATCCACTCCAGGGTGCGCGCGCCCCACGGGTTGGGTCCGGCGATCTTGCCGTTCCGGAAGCTCATCGCGAAGTTGTAGATGAAGATCAGCACCGAGCCGGCCAGCACGTACGAGGAAATCGTTGCGAACACGTTCCAGAACTGGAACTGCGGATCGTAGAGCGCCACGCGGCGCGGCATCCCCAGCAAGCCGAGCCAGTGCATCGGCATGAACGTGCCGTTGAATGCGATGAACGTCAGCCAGAAGTGCCAGTAGCCGAGCACCTCGTTGTACATGCGTCCGGTCATCTTCGGCCACCAGTAGTAGATGCCGGCGAACAGCCCCATCACCGAGCCGCCGTAGAGCACGTAGTGCAAGTGCGCGACGACGAAATAGGTCCCGTGCTCGTGGTAGTCGAGCGGAACGGCCGCCAGGAAGAACCCGGTCAGGCCGCCGCAGGTGAACGTGATCAGGAAGCCGGTTGCGAACAGCATCGGCGTGGTCCAGTGAATCGAGCCGCCCCACAGCGTCGCCATCCACGAGAAGATCTTGATCCCGGTCGGGACCGCGATCACCATCGTGATGATCATGAACGGCAGCTGGAGCCAGGGCACCATCCCCGAGGTGAACATGTGGTGGGCCCAGACCGAGAAGCCGAGCAGCGCGATCGCCACGGTCGAGAACGCGATCATCTTGTAGCCGAAGACCGGCTTGCGCGAAAAGGTCGGCAGCACTTCGGAGATGATCCCGAACACCGGCAGGATCATGATGTAGACGGCCGGGTGCGAGTAGAACCAGAACATGTGCTGCCAGAGCACCGGCGAGCCGCCGTGTTTGGGATCGTAGAACGGCACGCCGAAGGTGCGCTCGAGGAACAGCGCCAGCAGCGCGCCGGCCAGCGCCGTCGTCGCGATGAACGACAAGCCCGCGGTGCCGAACTGTCCCCACACGAACAGCGGCATGCGCGTCAGCGTCATTCCTGGCGCGCGCATCTTGTAGATCGTGACGATGAAGTTGATGCCGGTCAGCGTCGAGCTGATGCCGATCAGGAAGATCGCGACGCACCACATCGAGGTGCCCGGCGGGCCCTGCAGCGACACCGGCGGGTACTCCGTCCAGCCGGCGTCGGGGGCACCAAACAAGAACGAACTGAACAGGATGATCCCGGCGACCGGGAACATCCAGAACGCCGCCAGGTTCAGCCAGGGGAACGCGACGTCGCGTGCGCCGATCTGCAGCGGCATCACGAAGTTGCCGAAGCCGCCGGTGACCAGCGGGATGATCACCATCCACACCATCGCCGACCCATGCATCGAGTAGATCTGGTTGTACGTCGCCGCGGTAACGATCGCGCCGCTGGGCGAGAGCAGCTGCGTGCGGATGAGCTCGGCCAGCAGCCCGGCGATCAGAAAGAACAGACCGCCGGTGATCATGTACTGATACCCGATGACCTTGTGGTCGATCGAGAAGATGTACTTCCGGATGAAGCTCGTCGGCTCTGGATGGATGTGATCCAGAACCGCGTGATACGGGCCGGTCTTCACTCCTGGGGCGAGCGTTGCCATCGTTTCCGTAGTCTCCGTTACTTCTTCGACAGGCTGGCGAGGTAGGCGACGAGGTTCGCGATGTCTTTGTTCGAGATGGCATTCATCTGCGCGCTCGGCATCGTCCCGATGTCGCCCTGAAAGCCGTTCTTCACGATGTTCGCGACGTCTTGGGGGGTCGGATCGGTGCCGTTGACCAGCTTCGCGTGCGCCGGATCGTTAAAGATCTGACCAAGCCCCGGACCGACGATCTTCTGCGTGAACGGGCCGGTCGAGTGACAGGCGCTGCATTTCTGGCCGAAGAGCATCTTCCCGGCGTCGACGGTCCCGCTGGCGAGCGGAATTCCGCCGCCTCCGCCGCCGCTGCGCTGGGAACCGCCTTGCTGGGCAAACCACTTGCCGAAATCTTGCTGGCTCTGCACGATCAGCGTGGTCTTCATCGCACCGTGCCCGACGCCGCAGAACTCGGTACAGATGATCGGGTAGGTGCCGGCAACGGTGGGCGTGACGCGCAGGGTGTTGATCAGGCCCGGCACCATATCGGCCTTGATCCGCATCTCGGGGATCCAGAACCCGTGGATCACATCGCGTGAGGTGACGTGAATGGTGGTTGGCGTGTTGAGCGGGAGATGCAGCGCGCCGCTGACGGGCTGGGCCAGCCGCGGGTAGCGGAATTGGTAGCCGTACTGGTAGCTGATCGCCTCGACGGTCAGGACATCGCCCTGCGTGTTCTGAATGTCGAGCCAGATCTTCGTCGAGTAGATCGCCAGCACGACGACCAGGATGGTCGGGATCGCCGTCCACCAGAACTCGAGCACCGGCGCGTCGTGGATCTGCACGCCGATATCATTCGGCCCCGCATTCTTCGCCTTCGCGAACACGATGCCGAAGTAGATCGTGTAGATCGTGACGATGTTGAAGATGACTGCGCCGACCGCACCGAGGAAGCGGAACAGCGCGTCGGTCGCCGGGGCCGGTTCGCCGGCCGGGATCAACCCGATCGGCCACGGACTCGTGAGCGTGAAGTACGCCATAATCGCCGAGACGACGACGATGAACGCCGTGACCGGCCAGAATCCGGGGCCGAGATTGGTCCTGGGCTTGACGACGCGCTGTGCCATCGGTCGGCGACGTTCTCCCTAAGAGGCGGGTGCAACTTCCAAACTATGCGTGTCCGTTGCGGTTCGCGCGCGGACTTCTCTCGGACGAGTGATGCGTCGCCCGAGGGGCCGTCCCTCTCGACGCTGCTGGTCCGCTAACCGGCGTGCGGCGCCGCGGCGGCGAACCGCCGTACCAACGCGTCGACGTTCGTCAATGCCGTACCGACGACGGCCGCGTCGGCTCCGGCGGCAAAGGCGCTCCGCACGTCGTCGGGGCTGCCGATACCGCCCTCGCAGATCGTGAACCGGCCGGCGGCCGCGCAGGCGCGCACGAGATCGAACGCCGGCAGGGGCGTGCCGCGCGTGGCCTCGGTGTAGCCGCACAGCGTCGTCGCGAGCACATCCGCGCCCGCTTCGAGCGCCGCTCGCACGTCGTCGGTGGTCGCGCAGTCGGCCACCGCGAGCAAGCCGCGCCCATGGATCCCCGCAACGACCGCCGCCACGTCACGCCCGTCGGGGCGAGCGCGACCGGTCGCATCGAAGGCGACCAGCGCGGCACCGGCCGCGGCGACCTCGGCCAGCTCGCGTTCTCCGGGCGTGATGTACGGCGCGAAGCCCGCATACGGGCGTTTGACCAAACCGATCACCGGGACGGCGACGGCGCGCCGGGCTGCCGCGATCCGGGCCAGCCCTTCGACCCGCACGCCCACCGCGCCGTTGGCCACCGCGACCCGGCACAGCAGGGCGATCGTCTCGGGCGTGTTGAGCTCGGAGGCCGCCTCGGCTTGGACGGAGACGACGAGTCCCCCGCGCAGCGTGTCGAGAGCGCTCATCCCGTGACGACGGAAGGCCGGGCCAGCCCGGCATCGTCGAAGGCGAGCAGCGCGGCACCAACCGCCGCCGTATGCTGCGGCCGCAGCACCGCGGCATGTGGTGCGTGCGCGTGCAGCCGCGTGCCGACCAGGGAGGCGAAGGCGGAATTCTCAAAGCTGCCGCCGGCCAGGACGACCGCGACCGCTTCACCCGCACGGTCGAGGCGGGCAATGGTCAGTGCGGCGAGCGACGCCAGCGCATCGGCGGCGTCGGCGATGATGCGCAGCCCGTCGGCGTCGCCCGCGGCTGCAGCGTCGTGGACGCGCGGCGCGAACGACGCGACCCGGGTTCGGGAGATGCGCCCGCGCAGAGCCGCGGACGCCAACGCGCGCATGCCGACGACGGCAAAGAAATCGAGCGCCGGCTGGGTCAGCGCGACGAGCTCGCCGCGATCGTCCGCGCGCATCGCCGCGGCCAGCGCATCGCGCGCGATGGCAAACGCACTTCCCTCGTCACCGAAAAGGTAGCCCCAGCCGCCGCTGCTCACGCCGCGCCCCTGCTCGTCTTCGCCGTAGGCGGCTGACCCGGTGCCGGAAAGAAGCAACACCGCCGGCCGGAACGGGACGGCGCCCGCGAGCGCGATCGGCAGGTCGTGCACGAAACGGAATCGGTCCGCCGCCAGCGCGGGAACGGCACCGTCGAAGGTGTCATCGTAGCCTGAAATGCCGGCGACGACGGCTTCGACCCGCGTCAGCGGCGACAGCCCCGCGCTTTCGAGCGCCGCCGCGAAGGCCGCAGTGCAGGCGTCGGCGCAGCGCGCTGATCCGGGACCCTCGTCGACGTGATCGGCCGGGCCGGCCGTGCCGCGGCCCACGACCGCGCCGGTCTCATCGACGATCGCCGCCGTCGTCGAAGATTGCCCGCCGTCGATCCCGGCGACGTAGCGCATCAGCTCACCAGCGCTTGCGCAAACGCGTCGGCAGCGCGCTCGCGCTCGCGATGCTCGCGCACGCGTTCCACTTCGCCGACCGCTTCGCGATGATGGTAGAGCTCGTGCCCGATCGCCAGGTCGATCGCGCGGCGCCCCTCGTCGGCGCAGCCGCGCGTGATGGCGCGCGCGTTGACGCGAATCGTCGGGCCTTGCGGATCGTACTCCGCGACCAGCGTGGCCCGGCCCCAATCACCGAGATCGACCAGTTCGATCGCGACCCCGTAGGCGGCGGCAACGGCGCGCACGTCACGCATGAGCTGCCGCGCTGCGCCGCAGGTCGACGCCGTCGGCGATCAGCCGTTCGCGCAGGCGCTCGGTATCGAGACGCCGCGGCGACACGTCCGTCGCCGCGGACATCGCGGCCGCGGTGCCGGCTGCCTGGCCCAGCGTCATCACGGTCGGCGTCAGCCGCGTCGACGCCAGCGCTTCATGGGTGGTCGAGATGCAGCGCCCGGCGACCAGCAGATCCTCGGCGATCAGCGGCACCAGGCACCGATAGGGAATCTCGTAGGCGGTCCCGGGTGCGAGCCGCTGCGTCGCCGTGCCGGTGCCGGCCGGATTGTGGATGTCGATCGGATACGCGCTGCGCGCAACCGCGTCGGGAAAGGCACGGGCTTCGAGCACGTCGGCAGCGGTCAGGGTGTACTCGCCGACGATGCGGCGCGATTCGCGGATGCCGATCTGCGTGGCGGTGGCGGCGATGCGGGCCTGCGCGAACCCCGGTACGCGGGCGCGAAAAAACGCCAGCAGTTCCATCACCTGGCCGCGCGCCTCGACTTCGGCACGGGTCAGGTCGTCCGGGTCGAGCGGGTCGATGTTCGTCACGCGGGTCATATTGACCGTGACTTCGTCGGCGTACGGCGTCGCAAAGAACGAGACGAGCTCGCGCGGCACGCTGACCTCGCCGCGCGCGCGCGCGGCGTCCCACAGTTCGTAGAGGCCGGCCACGGCGCTGAGCGATTCGGCGGTCCGTTCGTGCGTCTTGAGCGAACTGCGCATCTGCTCGGGGCGGCGCCGCAGATACGACGCCAGTGCTTCGCGGTCGACGTGCGAGAGCCGAAACATCAGGCTGGCCGGCTGAACGCGTCCGCGCGCATCGCCTTGCTGGGTCGGAACGCCGGCGGCGGCGGCCACGTAGGCATCGGCGGTCGCGTCGATCGTTCGCGCGGCCCGGATCGCGCGCGCGCCGCCGACCGTCGCGAAGGTTGCGCCCGCGACGCGCGCGCCGTCGAGCTCCGCATCCAGGAACCAGGCATGCAGCAGCAAGCCGACGCCGCTCTCGCGCATCAAATCGAACAGCAGCGCCTTGTGAATCTCCGGATCGAACGGCGTGATCGTCGGGACGTAATCGGAGGCGTCGTGCACGTGCCCGGGCGAGCCGCCCAGCGCGA
>Ga0182024_10003288_pt1 | contig 38745 bp, 44 predicted proteins | sample P32metaG_FD_120480 | JGI IMG/M metagenome (GOLD analysis project Ga0182024, IMG submission 120480) | Permafrost microbial communities from Stordalen Mire, Sweden - P3-2 metaG (Illumina Assembly) | ecosystem: Environmental > Terrestrial > Soil > Wetlands > Permafrost | place: Sweden: Stordalen...
AGGGCCGATTGGGTGCGCGGGCTGGCGCGGTTGACCTCGTCGGCCATCAACAGCTGGCAGAACACCGGGCCGGAGATGAAGCGGAACGAGCGCCGCCCGCTCTCGCTTTCCTCGAGCACCTCGGAGCCGAGAATATCGGCGGGCATCAGGTCGGGGGTGCATTGGATGCGCTTGTCGTCGAGCCCGAGGATCGTGCCGAGCGTCTCGACGAGCCGCGTCTTGGCGAGCCCGGGCACGCCGATCAACAACGCGTGGCCGCCCGACAACAGCGTGATCAAGGCTTGCTCGACCACCTCGGCCTGACCGAAGATGACCTCGCCGACGCGGTCGCGAACGAGGCTCAGGCGCGCGCCCAGCGCCTCGACCTCGGCGACGAGATCGCCCTGACTCATGGTTCCCTGGGCGGTGTTTGCGGTTATGGTTGAACTCACGCTGTTCGATCCCCCTTCACGCGCCGTGCCAACGCCGACACTGATGCAAAAACCCGACCGCGGCAAATCCTCCGCAAACCCCACGCGCCCCGGGCATCCTGGCGGGCGTCCGCCGGCGATCGAACTCGGCGATCTCGATATGCGGATCGCCCGCGACGGCGCCTGGTTTTATCGCGGTTCTCCGATCAACCGGACGGCGCTGGTCAAGCTGTTCGCCTCCGTGCTGCGGCGCGAGCCCGACGGCAGCTATTGGCTGGTAACCCCGGCCGAGCGCGGCCGGGTCACCGTCGAGGATGCGCCATTTATCGCGGTCGCCGTCGACCGAGAGGGCGAAGGCCGCGAGCAGCGCCTCATCTTCCGGACCAATCTGGACGAGATTGTGACGGCGGGCGCCGACCACAAGCTGCGCGTCGAAACCGCTGCGGATGGCGCGCCGGCACCCTATATCCTGGTGCGCCCCGGGCTTGAGGCAAGGCCCGGGCTTGAGGCAAGGCCCGGGCTTGAGGCAAGGCCCGGGCTTGAGGCAAGGCCCGGGCTTGAGGCAAGGCCCGGGCTTGAGGCAAGGCTGGCGCGCCCGGTATTTTACGAACTGGTCGAATGGGGCGAGGAGCAGTCGATCGCCGGCGCCAGTCAATTCGGGGTGTGGAGCAGTGGCGTGTTCTTCCGGCTCGGCGAGCTTGACGAGGAAACCTGAACCTATGACCCGAGCGGGGCTCATCGAGCGGCTGGCCGATCGGCAACCCGGCCGGCGCGGCTTTGGCGGCACCGACGACCCGGAAGAGGCGGCGGCGTTTCGCCTTGTCCTGCGCGGCGACCACGATTTGAACCCCGACATGACCTCGCCGCCCAGCACCGCATTGCGGCCGGCGGCGGTGCTGGTGCCGCTGATCGACTATCCGGGCGGCATGGCCGTGCTCTTGACCCAACGGACACAGCATCTCTCGGCGCATGCCGGACAGATTTCGTTTCCGGGCGGCCGTATCGAGGAGGATGACCCCGACGCGGTGGCCGCCGCGCTGCGCGAGACCGAGGAGGAAGTCGGGCTGCCGCGCGAGCGGGTCAGCGTGATCGGCCGGCTCGACACCTACGTCACCGGCACCGGGTTCGAGATCACCCCGATCGTCGGGATCGTCGCGCCGCCGTTTGCGCTGGCGATCGACCCCTACGAGGTCGCCGAGGCGTTCGAGGTGCCGCTCGCCTTTATTCTCGATCCGCGCAACCATCAGCGCATCGAGCGCGCGGTCGGCGCGCGCAGCCGTTGTTATTTCGTGCTCCCCTTCGAAGGCCGCAACATCTGGGGCGCCACCGCCGGAATCCTGGTCAATCTGGCCGAGGTGCTGGCAGATTGAAGAAGCCATGCTCCGGGTCTTTTTGACGATCGTCTTGCCCCTGGTGTTGCCGACCGCGCTCTATCTGGTTTGGCTGCGGGTCGCGCATTGGTTGCCCCGGGGGTCGCCCCCGGGATCGCCACCGGGATCGCCACCGGGATCGCCACCGGGATCGCAGCAAGGCGAGTGGGTGCAGTGGGCCGCCCTGCCCTGGGTGTGGCTGGCGGCAGCCGGCGTGCTGCTGCTCGTCCTGATGCTGTTTGTCGTGACCGTGCATTTCGGTACCTCGCAGCCCGGAACCTACGTGCCGCCGCGCTGGGAAAACGGCCGGATCGTGCCCGGCCATATCGAACCCGCGCACAACCCGTGACAACGCTTCCGCCGCAGCCCTGGATCGAGGAGCCGGCGACCCGGGCGCTGCTCGATGCGCTGAGGGCGGCCGGGATCGCGGCGCGATTTGTCGGCGGCTGCGTGCGCGATGCGCTGCTCGGCCCGCCCGCTGCCCGGGGACCCGCGGATATCGATCTCGCCACCCCGGCCCGCCCCGAGGAGGTCGCCGCCGCGCTCGAAAAGGCCGGCATCAAGGTCGTGCCGACCGGGATCGCCCACGGTACCGTCACCGCGGTGGTGCCGCCTCGCCATTTCGAGATCACCACCTTGCGGCGCGATGTCGAGACCGATGGCCGGCGCGCGCGGGTCGCCTTCGACGCCGATTGGGTGGAAGACGCCGCGCGTCGCGATTTCACGATCAACGCGATCTACCTCGACCCGGACGGCACCCTCTACGACCCAGTCGGCGGACTTGCCGATCTCGCCGCCCGGCGCGTGCGCTTTGTCGGCGAGGCGGCAACGCGGATCGCCGAGGATGTGCTGCGGGTCTTGCGCTATTACCGCTTCGCGGCGCGGTTCGGCAGCGGCGACGGCGACCGGGCCGCGCGTGCCGCCTGCCGGGCGGCGGTGCCGCTGTTGCCCAAGCTCTCGGCGGAGCGGGTCGCGCGGGAGCTGGCTGGACTGCTCGGCGTCGCAAATCCCGTCCCGGCATTGCGCTTGATGGCCGAGGACGGGGTGCTCGCGGCGATCCTGCCCGAAGCTTTGGTCGCCGGGGCAGCCCGGCTCGATCGCCTCGAAAGGCTGATCGCGATGGAGCGGGAACCGGACCCGCTGCGCCGGCTTGCGGCGCTGGCCGCATTCAACGCCGAGGGCGCGGCCCGCCTCGCCGAGCGGCTGCGCTTGTCGAGCGCCTGGCGCGATCGGCTCGTCGGCCTCGCGCCGCCCTGGCCCCTCGATCCGTCCGGCGATAAGCGGCCGCAACGGCATGCGCTGTACCGCCTCGGCGCCGAGCGCTACCGCGACCTGGCATTGCTGATTGCCGCGGAGGGCGGCATGGCTGCGGCGCGGCTCGGCGAGTTATCGGCTCTGGCCGCGGGCTGGACCCCGCCGGAATTCCCGCTCGCCGGGCGCGACGTGACCGCGCTCGGCATCCCGCCCGGGCCTCGAATCGGCCGATTGCTCGGCGAAGTGCGAGCCTGGTGGGAGGCAGGCGATTTCGCGGCCGACCGCAAAGACTGCCTCGCGCGTCTGAAAAAAATCGCTGCAATCCACGGAGATGGCTCGCAATCCTGACGAGCCCCCATTCAGGATGGTCGCCGGAAGGGATCGATTGCCGACAGTCCGAGTCGCTCGAAGTCCCTAATGTTGCGCGTCACCAGCGTGAGCCCGTGCGTCAGCGCGGTCGCCGCGATCATCGCGTCCGCAATGAGATCGGCCGGCTGACCGTGCATTAATTTCGCCCAGCGTCGGAACGCGGCTACGTCCATTGGGAGGATGCTGAAGCTACCGGCCAACGACTCGATCCAGGCCTCGATGAGCTCCGATTTTGCCGGATCCTGTTGGCGTGCTCGCTCCACCCCGGCCTGGAGTTCGCCCATCGTGACGGCGGAGAGGAAGATGTCCTCGCGCGCGACGCTCGCCATCCAAGCAACGACACCCCGGTGCGGTTTCGGGCGCCGCAACTCCGACACGACATTGGTATCGAGAAGATACAAGCGCGGAACTCACTTCAACTTTGGCATGCCTCGCCAGCGCCAGCGATGACGGTCTGGGATGTCCATCTCAAATCGCGGCTCGGGGGCGAGAAGCAGCTCCTTGAGGGTGGGCCGCGCCCTTTGCTGGAGGCTGCGCCACTCATCGATCGGGACCAGTACCGCCGTTTCGACCCCTCGTTTTGTGACGATCTGGGGTCCCTCTGTGACACTCTTTTCGAGCAACTCGCTGAAGCGAGCTTTCGCCTCTTGTACCGGCCAGCTCATTGTGGCTCCCCATGGTCTAGTTATCTAACTAGTCATTACCATGCAACGACGCAAGCGAGCTTAGCCTTGGTCCGGCGTTCGCGCGCCGGATGCGTTCGGCAGGGCGCAGCGCATCATGCTATGAGCGGCGCGATGGGTTTTTATGACCGCGTTATCCTGCCGCGCCTCCTCGACCTGGCGATGCGCAACCGCCGGCTGGACCGCTATCGCCAGCGGGCGATCGCGGTCGCGCGTGGCGTCGTCCTTGAGATTGGCGTGGGGTCGGGCCTCAACCTGGCGCTATACGGTCCGGCGGTCGAACGCGTCTGCGCGATCGATCCGGCGCCCGAATTATTGCGCCGGGCACGCCCGCGCATCGGGGACGCGCTGGTTCCGGTATCACTGGTGCGAGCCTCGGGCGAGCACCTGCCCTTCGCCGACGCGATCTTCGATACCGCCGTCATCACCTGGACCTTGTGCTCGATCGCCAATCCGGTCGTGGCGCTGATCCAGGTTCGGCGCGTCCTCAAGCCGGGCGGGTGCCTGGTTTTCGTCGAGCACGGTCTGTCACCGGAGCCCGGGGTCGCGCGCTGGCAGCACGGCTTGACGCCCGGCTGGCGACGCATCGGCGGCGGTTGTCATCTCGACCGCAGAATTGACGATTTGATCCGCGCGGCGGGTTTCCGGCTCGACGCCGTCGAGACCGGCTACATGAAGGGGCCGAAGCCATGGACCTTTATGTATGAGGGACGGGCGAACCGGTGATGCAGGCGAAGGCTCAGCCCGGCTGAAACGCCCGCAGGAAGGTGGCGACGGCGCTCGCCGCGGCGGCGTCCAGCGCCGCCGGGTCGCCGGGATCTTCGAGCCGCAACAAGCTGCGCAGATGGATTTCGCCGCGCGCCAATGCGGCGAACTGCTCGGCGGCCAGCCGCGCATCCGGGATGGCGAGCGAGCCGGCCTCGGCGGCCCGGCGCAAAAACGCCTCGATCTGCACCCGCTGCCGCTCCGGCGCGGCGGCCCAGAAGACCTGCCCGAGCACCGGAAAGCGGGTGACCTCGCCGACGATGATGCGGTTGAGCGAGATCGCCTCGGGCGACAGCACGAGGTCGAGATACCGGCGCGCGATCGCGCTCAGCGAGGCTTCGATATCGACCGGGTCGAGCGCCTCGACCGAAAAGCCGCCAAAACGCCGCTCGCTGAGCCGCGCGACGATCGCGCCGAAGAGCTCCTCCTTGCCGGTGAAGTGGGCGTAGACGGTGGCCTTCGAGACGCCGGCCTCGCGGGCGATCCTGTCCATCGTAACAGCGCCGAAACCGCTGGCGAGGAAGGCGCGCTCGGCGGCGGCGAGGATCGTCTCGGCCTTGCCGCCCGCTTCCCCGGCCACCCGCCGCGGTACGCGCATCGGTTGCATCCCTGTTAATCGCGTCTCATCAGCGGATACCATCTGGCGCCGTTTTTTTGTGCAGAGTAAACTAGACTGAACGGTTCAGTCTAGTATGCAAACCATGCGCCACGTCGCGTTGATAGTCGTCCTCGTCGTTGCCCTCACGCTGGGCGCCACCACCGGGTGGTACTGGTGGACCGCCTGGCGGTTCCAGCAATCGACCGACGATGCTTACGTCCAGAGCGACATTACGGTGATCAGCCCCAAGGTCGAGGGCTACATCAAGGAAGTCCCAGTCGAGGAAAACCAAGAGGTTGCCGCGGGTCAGGTGCTGATCGTCGTGGACGACCGCGACTTCGCCGCCAAGACCACGCAAGCCGAGGCGGTGGTGGCGACCGAAGAGGCGATCGTCGCGACCTATGCGAGCCGGCTCGGCTCCCAGCAGGCGATGATCGACCAGGCGGCGGCGACAGTGCAATCGGCCGAAGCCGATTTGAACCGGGCACAGCTCGATTACAAGCGCTACACGAGCCTCGTCACCAGCGATTTTGCGAGCCGGCAGCGCTTCGAAACGGCGCAAGCGGATTCCCGCAAGGCCGAAGCGGCGCTCGGCAAGGCGCGCGCGGCGCTGGTCGCCGAGCAGAGCCAGCTCGCCGCCCTGGGCTCGCAAAAGCGCGAGGAAGAGGCGCGTTTGTTACAGGCCCGCGCCGGCCTGCAGCTGACCAAGAACGATCTCGACAACACGGTCATCCGAGCGCCGGTCGCCGGAATCGCCGGCAACCGCGCCGGCCGGGTCGGCCAATACGTCAAGCCGGGAACCCAGCTCCTCTCGCTGGTGCCGTTGCCCTATGTCTACGTCACCGCCAATTTCAAGGAGACCCAGCTGACCCATATGCGGCCCGGCCAGCCCGCCGAAATTTCGGTCGATGCCTATCCCGATCAGCCGCTGACCGGCCGCATCGAGAGCTTTGCACCGGCGAGCGGGGCCGAGTTCAGCCTGCTGCCACCGGACAACGCCACCGGGAATTTCACCAAGATCGTGCAGCGTGTGCCGGTGCGCATCGCCTTGCCGGCCGAGGGGCCGCTCGCGCGGCTGCTGCGGCCCGGCCTCTCGGTCAGCGTGACGGTCGACACGCGCGCCGAACCATCGACCGCGATCTCCGGCGCCCACGCCGCCGAGCCCGGCGCGCCCGGGCGATAATCCGGACGATGAGCTGGTCACTGACCCTGCCGTTGGGCCGCGGGCGCCTCGCTCGCGCGCGGGCCGCCTTGACCGAGCCTGCGGTCGCCGCGCCGGCACGACCGCAGACGCCTTCGGCTCCGAGCGCGGGCATGCCGGCGCGAGAGCCGACCCTGCGCGACTGGTTCGGCGTCCTGGCGATGGTCGTCGGCCTGTTCATGGCGATCATGGACGTCCAGATCGTCACCAGCTCCTTGACCCAGATCCAGGGCGGGTTGTCGGCGAGCGCCGACGAGATCGCCTGGGTCCAGACCGCCTATCTGATCGCCGCCGTCGTGATGGTCCCGACGACCGGGATCCTGTCGCGGCTGTTGTCGACGCGCATCCTGTTCGTCATCGCGACGCTCGGCTTCACCGCCGCCAGCGCGTTGTGCGCCAGCGCGACCAGCCTCGAACAGATGATCCTCTACCGCGCGATGCAGGGATTCTGCGGCGGCGCGATCACGCCGGGCGTCTTTCCGGTGGTCTACACCACGTTCCGCGGGCCAAAGCTGGCGACTCTGATGGTCATCATCTCGGTGATCCTCAATCTTTCCTCGACCTTGGGTCCGACGCTCGGCGGGTTCCTGACCGACACCTTCTCCTGGCATTGGCTGTTCCTGGTCAACATCGTGCCCGGCATCATTGTTGCCATAGTGGTCTGGGTGACGATCGACATCGACAAGCCGGACCTGTCGCTGCTGCGCCACTTCGATCTGATCGGGCTGGGGTTGATGGCGACCTTTCTCGGCTGTCTCGAATACGCGCTCGAGGAAGGCCCGCGCTGGGATTGGCTCGATGACACCACGATCCGCGCCGCCGTCGTCGTGTCGGGGACCGCCTCGGCGCTGTTCTTCTGGCGCGTGCTGAGCTGTCGCCAGCCGATCGTCGACCTGCGCGCCTTCGCCAACCGCAACTTCGCGCTCGGCTCGTTCTATACGTTCATTGTCGGCACCGGGATGTACGGCACGACCTACCTCGTACCGCTGTTTCTCGCGCAAGTGCGCGGCTTCAGCGCCTGGCAGATCGGCCAGACGGTCGTCGTCGCGGGGCTCGCGCAAATGTCGATGGCGCCGTTCAGCGCCTACATCGCCCGCCATCTCGATCTGCGCATCATGCTGACGATCGGCCTCGGTGTCTTTGCCTTCTCGATGTACCTGACGGCTAGCCTCACCAATCAGGCGGGCTTTGTGGAGCTGTTCGTGCCGCAGGCGGTGCGCGGTTTCGCGCTGATGTTCTGCTACCTGCCGGCCAACCTGATCGCGCTCAGCACGGTCCCCTCCGACAAGCTCAAGAACGCCGCCGGGCTCTACAACCTGACCCGCGAGCTCGGCGGCGCGATCGCGCTCGCGTCGATCGGCACGGTCATGAACAACCGGCTGCATTTCCACTGGAACCGGCTGATCGAGAACATCAACCCGGCGCGCTCCGCGGTACAGCAGTTTCTCGAGACGCAGACCAACCGGTTCGATCCGTTGATACCGGGCGATCCGACCCAGGCCGCCACCAGGCTGCTCGCCAATCTGGTGCAGCGCGAAGCCCTGGTCCTGACCTACAACGACGTCTTGATGCTGATCGGCGGCGTGTTCGTCCTCGCCATCATGCTGATGCCGCTGGTGCGCCGCCAGCGCTCCTTCATGCAACGCTAGATCGAGCCCGACAACCTAAACGTCACGTTTCCCGGCGATACTGGCAGCGGTGAGCCGTTCTTGTTAAAAGAAAGCCGAGGCGGCGCTGTTGGCGGCTCATTATTCGGGAGAATTGCGGTGCGGGTCGCGACGGTCGAACGCAATACGAAAGAGACGCGGATCAAGGGCCGGGTCGATCTCGACGGCACGGGTGCCTCCGAGATCGCGACCGGGATCGGCTTTCTCGACCACATGCTTGAGCAGCTCGCCAAGCACAGCCTGATCGACATCACGCTCAAGGCCAAGGGCGATCTGCACATCGATTTTCACCACACCACCGAGGACACCGGCTATGTCGTCGGCGAGGCGGTGTCGAAGGCGCTGGGGAATCGCGCCGGGATCCAGCGCTATGGGCATGCCGTGATCCCCTTCGACGAGACCCTGACGCAGGTGAGCCTCGATGCGTCGAACCGGCCCCATCTGGTGTGGAAGGTCCTCTTCACGCGGCCGAAGCTCGGCGAGATGGACACCGAATTGTTCAAGGAGTGGTTTCAGGCTTTTGCCCAATCGGCCGGTGTCACGCTGCACGTCGAGAATGTCTACGGTGAGAACAATCACCATATCGTCGAATCCTGCTTCAAGGGGCTGGCACGCGCCTTGCGGCAGGCGATCGAGATCGACCCGCGCCGCGCCGGCGCGGTCCCCTCGACCAAGGGCACCCTCGGCGGCACGTTGAGTTAAAGCATGGCGAGTTAAAGCTTGGCCTCTATGACGACCGCGATCATCGATTACGGCTCGGGCAATTTGCGTTCGGCGGCGAAGGCGTTCGAGCGCGCTGCCGCCGAGCATGGCCTGGGCGAAACCATCCTGGTGACCAGCCGGCCGGAGGAGGTCGCCCTGGCCGAGCGGATCGTGCTGCCCGGGGTCGGCGCCTTCGCCGATTGCCGGCGCGGACTGGCCGCGGTCCCCGGCCTCGAAGCCGCGCTTACCGAAGCGGTGATGGGGCGCGGCCGGCCGTTTCTCGGGATCTGCGTCGGCATGCAGCTGATGGCCGATTGCGGCCGCGAATTCGAGACCGTCGACGGGCTCGGCTGGGTTGCGGGCGAGGTGGTCGCGATCGAGAGCGCCGACCCTTCGCTCAAGATCCCGCATATGGGTTGGAACGAGCTCTTGCCGCGCACCGCGCATCCGGTGCTGGCCGGGCTGCCCGCCGGAACCCACGCCTATTTTGTGCACGGCTATCATTTCCGGCCGGCCGATGCGGCCGATCTGATCGCCGACGTAGATTACGGCGGCCGGCTTGCCGCGGCGATCGGCCGTGACAATCTGATCGGCACGCAATTTCATCCGGAAAAAAGCCAGATGGCCGGGCTGCGCCTCATTGCCAATTTCCTGGAGTGGCGGCCATGACCGGGCCAGCCGGACGGATCGCGGTCGAGCGGCTGACCCTCTATTCCGGCACCGATCTCGACGATCTGTGCGAGGCGACCGAAAGCGCGATCCTGGAAGGCGGCGGCTTTGGCTGGCTCAAGGCGCCGCCGCGCCAGGTGCTGGAAAACTACTGGAAGGGCATGCTGCTGGTGCCCGAGCGCCGCCTCATCGTCGGCCGGCTCGACGGGGCTATCGCCGGGTCGGTACAATTGTCGCGGGCGCCGCGCAACAACGAGGCGCAGGCGTTCGCCGGCACCATCAGCGCCCTCTTTGTCGCGCCCTGGGCGCGCGGCCGCGGCATCGGCAGTGGCATTTTGATCGAGCTCGAGCGGCTCGCCCGCGAGCTTGGCCTCGCCGTACTCAATCTCGATCTGCGCGATACCCAGCGCGCCGCGATCGGGCTCTACGAAAACCTCGGCTACCAGCGCTGGGGCATCCACCCGTGCTATGCCCAGGTCGAGGGGCGCGTCGTTCCCGGGCATTATTATTATAAGCGCATCAACGAGCCGCCGGCGTGATCGGCCGATGATCCTCTATCCGGCCATCGATCTGAAAGCCGGCGCCTGCGTCCGTCTGGTCCGCGGCGAGATGGCGAGCGCCACCGTCTTCAATGACGATCCGGCGGCGCAAGCGCGCCATTTCGCGGCAACCGGCTTTGCCTGGCTGCACGTCGTCGATCTCGACGGCGCCTTTGCCGGCCGCGCGGTCAATGGCGCGGCGGTCAAGGCGATCCGCCGGGCGGTCGACGTGAAGATGCAGCTCGGCGGCGGCATCCGCGACCGCGCGGCGATCGATTACTGGCTGGCGGAGATTGGCATCGACCGAATCGTGCTCGGCACGATCGCGCTGCGAGATCCCACGCTGGTCCGCCGCGCCGCCGCCGATTACCCCGGCCGGGTCGTCGTCGGGATCGATTCGCGCGACGGGCGTGTCGCGGTCGAGGGCTGGGCCGAAACCACCGAGTTGGGCGCCGTCGAGCTGGCGCGGCGCTTCGCCGATGCCGGGGTCGCCGCGATCGTCTACACCGACATTGCGCGCGACGGTGCGCTGACCGGGGTCGATGCCGCCGGCACCGCCGGGTTCGCCCGTGAGGTCGGGTTGCCGGTCATCGCCTCCGGGGGGATTGCCGCGCTCGCCGACATCGCAGCGCTCGCCGCCCATAGCGCGGACGGCATTGTCGGCGCGATCTGCGGCCGCGCCCTCTATGACGGCCGCATCGAGCCGAAGGCGGCGCTGCTTCTGGCGGCGGAAGGGCCAATATGATGCTGAACCGGCGATGCTGAAGATGCGCGTCATCCCGTGCCTCGACGTCAAGGACGGGCGGGTCGTCAAGGGCGTCAACTTTGTCGATCTGACCGATGCCGGCGATCCCGTAGAGCAGGCGCGGATCTATGACCGGGAGGGCGCCGACGAATTATGCTTTCTCGATATCACCGCGAGCCATGAGGGGCGGGACACCCTCTACGACGTCGTCGGCCGCACCGCGGACCAATGCTTCATGCCGTTGACCGTCGGCGGCGGGGTGCGCACGGTCGAGGACATCCGCCGGCTATTGCTGGCCGGAGCCGACAAGGTGTCGATCAACACCGCCGCGGTGGCGCGGCCCGATTTCGTTCGCGAGGCGGCGGAGAAATTCGGCAGCCAGTGCATTGTCGCGGCGATCGATGCAAAGGTGGTCGGCGCTGGCAAGTGGGGCGTCTTCACCCATGGCGGGCGCCGGCCGACCGGGCTCGACGCGGTCGAATGGGCCTGCCGGCTCGCCGATTACGGGGCCGGCGAGATCCTCCTGACCTCGATGGACCGCGACGGCACCAAATCCGGCTTTGACATCCCCCTCACCCGGGCGGTGGCGGATTCGGTGCGGGTACCGGTCATTGCCTCGGGCGGCGTCGGCACCCTCGATCACCTCGTCGAAGGGATCCGCGATGGCCACGCCACCGCGGTCCTCGCCGCCTCGATCTTTCATTTCGGCACCTTCCGCATCGGCGACGCGAAAAGGCACCTCGCCGCCTGCGGCGTCCCGGTGCGGCCCTGAGCCATGGCCGACCCGCTCGGAGAGGCGCTGGAGCGGCTGTGGCGGGTCATCGAATCGCGCCGCGGCGCCGATCCCGCGACCTCCTACACGGCAAAGCTGTTCGCCCGCGGCACTGCGAAGATCGCGCAAAAGCTCGGCGAGGAAGCCGTCGAGGCGGTCATCGAGGGGGTCAAGGGCGACCGCGCCGCGCTCGTCGGCGAGAGCGCCGACCTCTTCTATCACCTCCTGGTGCTGTGGGCGGCAGTCGGGGTTTCCCCGGCCGAGGTCGCCGGCGAACTCGTGCGCCGCGAAGGCACCTCCGGCATCGCCGAGAAGAAGGGACGCAAGGGGCGGTAGCATCCCGAACCGGAAATTCGCGATATCTCCAATCTCGTCATCCCGGCGAAGGCCGGGACCCATTTCTGCCGTGGGTACCGGCCTTCGCCGGTATGACAAGGAAGCAAAACGACGATCCAGGTCGAACGAACTTCAGAACCACCACACTAGCGGGCTCCCCGGTCAGCTTCCTCCCCGGCCGGCGGGGAAGGGTCGGGGTGGGGCTCCAATGCAGTGCGAGCGTAGTTGACGAGCCTTGTCGTCAGGGTCGGCAATGCGTAATCCTTGAATTCGCCGGGCCGGGCCCAAAGGCCCGGAAAGGATTCGGCGGTCGTCCCCGCCAACACTGCCATTTCGAGGCGGAAATGGGTGAAGCCGTGCTGTACCGCACCGGGCAAATGCCGCCATTCGGCTGCTGCGGGTGCGCTCTCGATCGCCTCCTCCCTCACCCACGGCGCCGCGCGCCACGGCGTCGAAGGTAATTCGATCATGCCGCCGAGGAGACCCCGCTCGGGGCGGCGCCGCAGCAGCACCGCGCCGTCCGCGCGGGCGAGCCAGAAGGCGACGCCATGACGCAGCGGCCGCTCCGGCCTTTCGGCCTGGACCGGGAGGCTTTCGGCGATGCCGATCGCGGCTGCCGCGCAATTCTCCCGCCATGGGCACAGCATGCAGCGCGGCCGGCGCGGCGTGCAGACAGTCGCGCCGAGATCCATCAGTCCTTGCGCGAAATCGCCGGCGCGCTCGTCCGGCACCAATGAAGCGGCGAGCGCCTTGAGGCGCGGCTTCGCGGCCGGCAGCGGCGCGCGCTCGGCAAAGAGCCGCGCCATTACGCGCTCGACATTGCCGTCGACCGCGGCAACCCTGCGGTCGAACGCGATCGCCGCGATCGCCGCCGCGGTATACTCGCCGATCCCGGGAAGGAGGCGCAGCTGGCGCGGATCATCGGGGAAATGGCCGGCATGGCGTTCAACGACGGCGCGGGCGCAGGAATGGAGGTTGCGGGCGCGCGCGTAGTAGCCGAGCCCCTGCCACAGATGCAGCACCTCGTCGAGCGAAGCCGCGGCCAATCCGCGAAGTGAGGGAAAGCGTGCCACGAATCGGTCAAAATAGGGGGCGACCGTCGCCACGGTGGTTTGCTGCAGCATGATCTCGCTGAGCCACACACGGTAGGGATCCGGGCGCTCGCCCGGCGGCGCGCGCCACGGCAGATCGCGGCGCTGGCGGTCGTACCAGGCGAGGAGGGCGGCCGGGTCCGCCCGGCGCGCCAATAAGGGGCTTGCCAATAGCGAGGATTCGGATCGGATCGACGGCATGGGTCGCGAGCGCAAAGACCACGAAGCCCTGAGAGTAACCGGTGCGCCGGCTGAGAGCGAGCGCCGGCCGAATCTGCGCCCGGGAAATCTGCGCCAATGGGGGATGCGCGCGGCGGGCATCGCCGCCTTAGGAGTTGCCGCGCCGATCGTCGCCCGCCACGGCGGCGGGGTTCTCGGCCGTCTCAAGGCGGAATGGCCGGCGGTGGTCGGGGCCGAGCTCGCCGCCCTGACCTGGCCCGAGGCGCTCGGCCGCGACGGGGCGTTGAAGCTTCGCGTCGCCTCGAACCTTGCTCTCGAGCTGCAGCACCGCGCGCCCTTGGTGATCGAGCGCATCAACCTGTTTTTCGGACGCGCCGCGGTGGCTCGGCTGGTCCTCGTCCAGGGACCGCTGCCGCTCCCGGCCCCACCCCCGAAGGGAATGCCGGCGCCGCTTGCCGCCGAGGAGGCAAAAGCCCTCGACACCCGGCTCGGCGACATCGCCGACCCCGAGCTGCGCGCCGCGCTCGCCGGGCTCGGGCGCCTCGTGCTGGCCGGCACGCGGCGCGGCGATTAAGCCCGATCGGCGGTCGTTGCGCCGATCGATCGAAGCGGTTAATATCAACATATGGTATTAGGAAGGTCCTGATGCGGGAGATCTGGTTTACTGTCTTGGTTGGGCTGACGCTCGCTGGGGCATCCCCGGCGCTCGCGCAAGCGCCAAAACCCGTCGATACCAACGCTCTCGCCGTGACCGGTGAGGATCGGGTGCTTGGGAAACCCGACGCGCCGATCACGATCGTCGAATATGCGTCGCTAAGCTGTCCGCATTGCGCGCATTTCGCGACCGAGGTGCTGCCGAAGCTGCGGGAGAAATGGATCACCCCCGGGAAAATCAAGTTGGTCCTGCGCGCTTTCCCGCTCGATGAGCCGGCGCTGCGGGCCGAGATGGAGGCGCGCTGTGCCCCGCCCGAGCGCTATTACCCGCTGGTCGAGACGCTGTTCGAGACGCAGGACAAGTGGGTGGTGGCGAAGGACTGGCATGCCGCGCTGGAGCGAATCGCCCGTCTCGGCGGGATCGGCAAGAAGGAGCTCGACGCCTGCCTCAGCGACAAGGCGCTCGAGGACCAGGTCGCGCAAAGCCGCCTGACGGCGGCGCAGCAGCTTGACGTCAATTCGACCCCGACCTTCTTCATTAACGGCACGAAATACGACGGCGAGCCGAGCTTCGAGGCATTCGACAAGCTGCTGTCGGGGTTGGCGGGGAAATCATGATGGCCCAAAAATCATGACAGATGGCCGATGCAGGTAGAGCGCCTTCGTCTCACCGGGTTCAAATCCTTTGTCGAGCCGGCCGAGCTGGCAATCCAGCCCGGCCTCACCGGCATCGTCGGGCCCAACGGCTGCGGCAAATCCAATCTCGTCGAGGCGCTGCGCTGGGTGATGGGCGAAGCCTCGCCCAAGCGGCTGCGCGGCGGCGAGATGGACGATGTGATCTTTGCCGGGTCCGGCGGCCGCCCGGCGCGCAACCTCGCCGAGGTTGCGCTGACGATCGACAACGGCGCGCGCGATGCGCCCTTTGCCTATAATGAGACGACGACGATCGAGGTGGTGCGCCGAATCGCCCGCGGCAGCGGCTCGGCCTATCGGATCAACGGCCGCGAGGCGCGCGCCCGCGACGTCCAGCTCTTGTTCGCCGACGCCGCGACCGGGCCGCATTCGGGCGCGCTGGTCGGTCAGGGGCGGATCGGCGCGCTGATTGCGGCAAAGCCGACCGAGCGCCGGCTGCTGCTCGACGAGGCGGCCGGCACCGCGGGGCTCCATGCGCGCCGCCACGAAGCCGAACTCAAACTGAACGCCGCCGAGGACAATCTCAGCCGGCTCGACGATGTGATCCTGACCCTCGCGGCGCAGATCGAGACCCTCAAGAAGCAGGTCCGCCAGGCGCAGCGTTATCGCCGGATGGGCGAGCAGATCCGGCGCACCGAGGCCCAGCTGATGTACGCTCGCTGGCGCGCCGCGGCGGCGGAAGCCGACGATCTCGCCGGCGAATCGCGCGCGAGCGAGCGCGCGCTTGCCGCCGCAACCGAGAGCGCCCTCGCGCACGAGCGGCTGCGGGCCGAAGCGGAAACGGTGCTGCCGCCGTTGCGCATGGCGCAGGCCGCGGCTTCGGCCGCGGTACAGCGCATCGCGCATGCCCGCGCGGCGCTCGAGCAGGAGCTCGAGCGGGTCGTCGCAGCGCGCGCCGAAGCTGAGCGGCACCTCACGCAGATCGCCGCCGACCTCGAACGCGAGGCCGAGCATCTCGCCGATGCCGAGGCCGGGCTCGCTCGCCTCGCCGACGAGCGGCAAGCGCTGGAGCATTCCGGAGGCGCCGCCGAAACCGCTCGCGCCGCAACGACGGCGCGGGCCGAAGCTGCCGCGGCCGACCTTGAATCAGCCGAAACCGGCCTGCAGCAGATGACCGAAGCCTGCGCCGCTGGCGAGGCGCGGCGGAGCGCCCTCGACCGCCAGCGCCGCGACCTCGCCGACCGCCGGAGCCGGTTAGCGGCGCGGCTGGCCGAGGGCGAACAGCAGAAGGAAGCGCTGGCGCGCACCGTCGTGTCGCCAGCGGCGATGGCGGACGCCACCGCTGCCGTGGCCGAGACGCTGGCGCTGATCGACAGCGCCCGCGCCGCGGCGGCCGCCGCGAGCGAGATTTTGAGCGTGCGCCAACAATCTGAGACGGCGGCGGTCGACGGCGCGCGCGAGGCCGATCGCCGGCTCGCCCGCCTCAAGGCCGAAGCCGAGGCGCTCGCGAAGATCCTGGCGCCAGGCAGCGCCGACCAGGCGGACGGCCCCGCGATGCTTTCAATGCTGCAGGTCCCGCCCGGGTTCGAGGCGGCGATCGCGGCGCTCTTCGATGGCGAGCTGTCCGCACCGCTCCTGGCGGGTCCGGCGGAGCCGGCCGCTGCCGGCTGGGTCGAGCTGGCGCCGCTCGCCGCCGCCGCGCTCCCGGAAGACGCCAACCCGCTCGCCGGCGAGATCGGCGCCCCACCGGCTCTCGCCCGGCGCCTGGCGCGGACCGGCTGGGTCGCGAACGCGGCCGATGGCTGGCGCTTGCAGCCGCGGCTCGAGGCCGGGCAGAGCCTCGTCGACCGCGACGGCCAGCTGTGGCGCTGGGACGGTTTCACCCGAGCGAAACCGGGTTCGGCGGCGGCCACCGAGCAGCTGCGCCAGAAAAACCGCCTCGCCCAGCTTGGCGCGGAGATCGAGAGAGCGAGCGCCGAGTTCCGCCGCGCCGGGGACGACGCCGCCGCCGCCCGGGGAGAGCGCGACGCAGCCGCGCTCGCTGAGCGCGCCGCCGTCGGCGCGCTCAGAGCCGCCGAGGAGCGCCTGGCGCGGGCGCGCGCCGCCGAGAGCGAGCTGGCGCGGGACCGGCTCAACGCCGAGATGCGCCTTGCGGCCGTGGCCGAGACGGTCGAGAAGCTCGGCGCCGAACTTGCCGAGCTCGGCAAGGAAGCCGCCGAAACCGAACGTTTCCTCGCGGTGTCGCCGGATCCGGGGCTGGCGCGCACGGCGCTGGAAGCAGCCCGGGGGCAGGCCCTGGCCGCACGACGCCGCGACAGCGAGGCGCGGGCCGCGCAGGATCGGCTGGCCCGCGACGCCGAGGGGCGCGCTCAGCGCCTCGCCGCGATCGGCGCCGAGGAACTAGCGTGGCAGAAGCGGCGCGACGGCGCCGCCGCGCAGCGCCGGGTTCTGGCCGACCGGCAGGGCGCGCTCGCCCTGGGGATCGCCGAAATGGCCGGTCGCCCGGCCGCGATCGCCCGTGAGACCGAGGCGCTCGCCGAGAGCGCCGGCAGGGTGGCCGCCGAAGAGCGCGCCGCCGGGGATAGGCTTGCCTCAGGCGAAACCCGGCTGCGCCAAGCAGGCGAGGCGGCACGCCGGGCCGAGGCGGCGGTCGCCGAGGCGCGCGAGCACCGCGCCCGTCTCCAGGCGCGCTGCGAGGCCGCGGCGGAGGGGTTGGACCGGCTGCGCGCCGAGATCGCCGAGCGGCTCGATCAGACACCCGAAAACCTGGCCATGCCGGCGGGCGAGAGCGGCGATGCGGCGGCGCTCGATACCGCCGACCTCGCTGCCCGTTTCGACCGCCTTGTGCGCGAGCGCGACGGGATGGGGCCGGTCAATCTGCTCGCCGAACGGGAGGAAGCGGAAGTCGCAGGACGGCTCAGCGGACTCGAATACGAGAAGGGCGATCTGACCGCTGCGATCGCGCGACTGCGCCGCGGCATCGCGACGCTCAACCAGGAGGGCAGGAAGCGGCTCATCGCCGCGTTCGACGAGCTCAACGCGCATTTCGGCGAGCTCTTTGCCCGGTTGTTCGGCGGCGGCAAGGCGGAACTCGCCTGGGCCGGCGACGAGGATCCGCTCGAAGCCGGGCTCGACATCAGGGCGACCCCGCCGGGTAAGCGCCTGGAAGCCTTGTCGCTGCTCTCGGGCGGCGAGCAGGCGCTGACCGCCATCGCGCTCATCTTCGCCGTGTTCCTGACCAATCCGGCGCCGATCTGCGTCCTCGACGAGGTCGATGCCCCGCTCGACGACGCCAATGTCGACTGCTTCTGCCGGCTTGTCGCGGACATCGCCGACAGCACCGGCACGCGGTTTCTCGTGATCACCCATCACCGCGTCACGATGGCGCGGATGGATCGCCTGTTCGGCGTGACGATGGCGGAGCGCGGCGTCTCGCAGCTGGTCTCGGTCGACCTGGCGCGCGCCGCCGAGTTGCGCCAGACGGCCTAGGGCCGCTTCGATGCCGGATTATCCGCCACTTGCCGACGTCGAAGAACACATCGTTTTGGTTCGCAAAACGCTCCGGGCCGCGGGCCTTCCCTCAAAGGTGCTTCAGAGCATTGGGACAAAAGCACTAAGAACCGGACGCAAGGTGACCGGCGAACATGCGACAGATCGTGATCCGCGCTGGCGCTTGGCAGAAACACATCCGCAATACGGGACTGAGAACGATTGTAAACTTATTTTAGTAAAGCTCCGCGCTCAAATCTTTAATTTTGATAATTCTCCGCCTGTGCCCCAGAGCCTGCGTGAACTCTGGAGAGAGGTTATCTCGGAGATCCCATAGCCTCTGGGTCTTATAGAGATAGCCTCTTGCTGGAACACCTCGACTTCGGCGATTTAGTGCACGAGGGTCTCAACCCAAAGCATGGACATTCAGGCTTTCATATTGGACATGAGAATCCGAAATTGACGCCGAGGCATACGCCCAGCAATGTCGGGTGGCGCACTCTTCGTAGTAACCTCATTCAGGGAGACATGACGCTCAGGGAGGCCCGAGTATATTTCATCAAGCTTATCGGTCGCTATTTTGAGCTGGGGGAAATCGACATCACCTGAACCGGGGATCAGCGACCATGCTCATCGCGGTTCGGGCGAGTTCTCGCGCCTCTACACGATCAGCAATCACCTTTCCCACTATGCATTCGATCCTATCGCGAGCTGCTGCGTGGCGCGGGATCGGCAGAATGATCTCTCGCAGTCGGTTACCAAGGGAATCGATGATGTCCTGAGTGAACGTCTTAGCTTTCACCTGTCGCTGAACCGGCTCAGACGACAGAATAGGAAGCAACAAACGAGATGAGAGTCGATCGGGCTGTAAGCATCTTATCTTAAGAAGGTGGCTTTGATATACAACGCGCTCATCGTATTCGGTAATGATCGCACATGTACCAATTAAATATGTGCCGTCCCGCACCATGAGTATGTCATCCTTGCGCACATCCTGCGAATACCTTAGCCCCTCGTAAATCTGCTCTGATACACAATGCTTCGGATCGATCTTGTTTTCCACCCCGACAGGTCGGATGTTCTGACAAATGGGATTGGGCCGGTGCCGTAGGCTAGATGGTAAACGGCGGAATAGGCCCATTCAGCGGCGCCCCGGCAGGCAGCCTCTGACGCATCAGGATCGTCAATCAAACTCTCGGCAAAAACTAATGCTTCTTTAGGGGTTACCAGCTGCGAGCTCAAATCGGAACGCGATTGCGCCGACTGATCCCGGGTTGCGTTGCTCGACAATCTCGTCGGCTTCGCGTTCCATCCCCCGCAGGCGGTTACGATCTTTCAATATAGTCGGATCTACCACCACCCGCAATTCATAGGCAGGCGTGGTCCGACCAAGATCAGGAATCAGAGCCCCTACGCTATGCACGCCATCGATGCGCTCCAGTGCCGCTTTATAAGCCTCATACGCTCGCTTCACCGGCCCTTCTGGAGGCGTTTTAGCACGAGCTACAAGATGTTTTGCCCTCGCCTTCATGTGGTTGTAATGTATGACCGTCCCTTCTCGCAATTTGGCTTAGATCTGCTATACACCTTATCAGGATAATACCAAGATCATCATCGACTTTTTGAATGGTGGGACCCAACTTATGCATACGTTTTATCGCCTGTTGTAGCCTCTCTATCATTGTGGTGGCGCGGCAAAACTCGTCAAGTAAGGTTCAGTCTGTAGGAGGCGACACACCATCGGCAAGTGCGCGTTCCGCTGCCAGTAACTGCCCATACTCGTTCGCTAAACTACGCGCCTAAATTTTAGGGAACCGCGCCAATACGTCTAAAATTGCATCCCTTATCTTAAGGGACCCGAGCAATGCTTTAGCTTTGTCGGCTTCTTTCTCCGTATTTTTCTTTCGGAAGTCGGCGATGGTTCGATCGTAGCCGCCGAGATCAAGGCTGGCGGGCGCACCCACCGGCGTTTCGACGGAATAACTAGATGACGCAGCGAGCATGGGCCAAGTGGTTTCGTTGCCTTGGTCGCTGGATGTCAACACGCGCTTAAGCCTTTCGGTTCACACCCTGCCGATATGCCGCTGTCTAGGTTGATGATCGGTTAACGTGGCGGGCGCGCCGTCGTCACCGCAACGGATATGTGGCGGGGAAACCGCGTCGGCTGCTGCTGCATGCGCCGCAGTTTGGCCCAATGATGCTTGATCGGTCATTTCCGGCGCGCCAGCGGATGCGCGCTCTCGACCAGCCGGCGCAGCCGCTCGCTCTGGACATGGGTATAGATCTGCGTCGTCGCGATATCGGCGTGCCCCAACATTTGCTGGACGCTGCGCAAATCGGCGCCGTGATCCAAGAGGTGGCTGGCGAAGGCATGGCGCAGCACATGCGGCGACAGCCGCGTGGGATCGAGCCCGGCGGCGAGCGCCAATTCCTTCAGGAGCTGCCCGCAGCGCTGGCGGGTCAGGTGCCCCTCCTCGCCGCGCGACGGGAACAGCCAGCGCGCCGTTTTGGGATTGGGCGGTTTGCCCTGCGGCAGGAACCGGTCGCGGCATTCGAGGTAGAGGGCGAGCGCCTGGCGCGCCGGCGCGCTCAGCGGCACCACGCGCTCCCTGCCGCCCTTGCCGCGGACCAGGAGGAAGCGGGGATCGCGCTGCGCCCCGGCGAGCGGCAGGCCGATCAGTTCGGAGACGCGCAGACCGGTCGCGTACAATAATTCGAGGAGGCAGCGCAGCCGCGCGCCCTCTTCACGGGGCCGCGACGCGGCCGCCGCGATCAGCCGTTCGACCTCGGCTTCGCCGAGGATTTTCGGCAACGGGCGGCCGAGCCGCGGGGTGTCGAGGCCCGCCGTCGGGTCGTCGGCCCGCGCGCCGTCGCTGACCAGAAAGCGGAAGAACTGGCGCATCGCCGAGAGGCGGCGGGCGAGCGTTCGGGGCATCAGAGCGCGCGTCGTCATGAGGGCGAGGTAATCGTGCAGCGCCGCCGCGTCAGCCTCTTCGAGCGCCGTTCCGCGGGCATCGGTAAACCGTGCGAGGTCGGCGAGGTCGTTCTTGTAGGCGGCGAGCGTGAGGCGCGCCGCGCCGCGTTCGGCTGCCAGCATCTCGAGAAACGCCTCGAGCCGCCGTGACCGCGGCGCCACCCTCGACGGCGGCTTATTTCGGGAAGCGCGCATCGGGCAGCACCTTCTCGGTCGGAACCGTTGGTGCCGGGAAATTGCCATAGGCCAGGAACAGGCAGCCGCCGAGGACAGCCAGCCCCACGACGCCAACGAGAACAATCGTGAGCCTTCTCATGCCCTGACCCGTATTCCCGCCCAACCTTGGTTACCCCGGGGGCCGCCGTACCGATTGACGAACAGGCGGCGCGTCATGCTAGTACCCTTCCGACGCGTCGCGCGGAAGCGCGGCGAAGGAACCAGAGGCGCGCGGTGGACCTCCAGACCAGGCAAACGGTTGGAACAGCGGTGCGGGGTCAGGAGTTTACGCCCTGCCGCACGATCGTTCTCGTCGGCCTGATGGGCGCGGGGAAGACCAAGATCGGGCGCCGCCTGGCGGTACGTCTCAATTTGCCCTTTTTCGATTCGGATAACGAGATCGAGGCGGCGGCCGGCGAAACGATCGAGGAGATCTTCCGCAATCGCGGCGAATCCGTGTTCCGCGACGGTGAGCGCCGCGTCATCGCGCGCCTCTTGGCCCAGCCGGTTCATGTGCTGGCGACCGGGGGCGGCGCGTTCATGGACCCTCTAACCCGGGCCCTCATTGTCCAGCGGGGGGTCTCGGTATGGTTGCGCGCCGATCTCGAAATCTTGGTCGCGCGGGTAGCGCGCCGCGACAACCGGCCGTTGCTGCAGCGACAGGACCCGCGCACGATACTCGCCGAGCTGATCGAGCGCCGGCATCCTATCTATGCCGAGGCCGATGTGGTCATCGACAGCGGCGAGGGGCCGCTGGAGCTGACCACGACGCGGGTGATTGCCGCGCTCGCCAGCTCGGAGCGCGGCTTGCGGCCGCTCGATTCGGAGCCCAATTCGGAGAGCGAGGAATGACAACCGCCCAAGGGACCGAGACCAGCGCGACCGAAAGGCTGCGCGTCGAACTCGGCGAGCGCGGCTATGACATCCTGGTAGGCTCCGGGCTCATTGGACGCGCCGGCGCGGAGATCTTGCCGTTGCTGCGCCGGCGTCAGGCCGTCATCGTCACCGACGAGACGGTTGCGCGGCATCACCTGGCGCCGCTCTCAGCCAGCCTCGCCGAAGCGGGCATCGCGCAGCGCGCGGTCGTGCTGCCGCCGGGCGAAGGCACCAAGGACCTCGCCCATTTCGGCCGGCTCGTCGACGATATCCTCGCCCTTGGCATCGAACGCGGCACGATGCTGGTAGCATTGGGCGGCGGGGTGGTGGGCGACATTGCCGGGTTCGCCGCGGCGACCCTGTTGCGCGGCATCGATTTCGTGCAGATCCCGACGACGCTTCTGGCGCAGGTCGACAGCTCGGTCGGCGGCAAGACCGCGATCAACACCAGCGCCGGCAAGAACCTCCTCGGCGCCTTCTATCAGCCGCGCCTGGTTCTGGCAGACACGGCGAGCCTTAGAACATTGCCGCGTCGCGAAGTGCGCGCCGGTTATGGCGAGATCGTCAAACACGGGCTGATCCGCGACGTCGAATTTTTCCAGTTCCTCGAAGCGGAGGGGCAAGCGGTTTGTGATCTGGAGCCCTCGGCGCTGACCCGCGCGGTCATGGCGAGCTGCCGGATGAAGGCGGCGATCGTCGCTGTCGACGAGCGCGAAGAGGGCGATCGCGCCTTATTGAATTTCGGCCATACCTTTGGCCACGCGCTCGAGGCCGAGACCGGGTTCGGCGACCGGCTCCTGCATGGCGAGGCGGTGGCCCTGGGCATGGTCCTCGCCTTCGATTTTGCCGTGCGTCTCGGCCTCGCCTCGGGGCAGGACGCCCATCGCGTCCGGCGTCACCTTGGCGCGGCGGGGTTACCGACCGAGCTATCGGCGATCGGCCTCTCCGGCAGCGCGGCCGATCGGCTATTGGCGCACATGGGCAAGGACAAAAAGGTGCGGGACGGCGCAATGACGCTGATCCTGCCGCGCCGGATCGGCGAGGTTTTTGTCATGCGCGAGGCGCCGGTCGGAGAATTGCGGTCGTTTCTCGCCAAAAGCACCTAACCGTCGCGGCGCCCGGCAACAGGATCTACATCCGTAAGACAGGCTGCTCGACAACCTGCGCTGGCCCGGCGCGCAACGCCGCGGCGCGGTAGAAATCGACGATGTAGACGCGGATTGCGGCAGTGAGGCTCGATGCGGTGCGCACGCGGTCGATGTCCGTGACGAGGCCATGCGTGGTAACCCGAAGCCGCCGCGCGATGTCGTGCAGGGCATCCCACATCACCGGCTCCAGGCGAACGCTGGTCCGGTGACCCCCGACAACGACGTTGTGGATCACCAGGGAGGATGGCGAGCTCTCGTGGTTGCGGCGCGCGGGCCGCGGCAATCCCTCTGGCATCGGCATATTCTAGCCGGTAACGAGCGGATTACAACCTTTACGTGTTGATGATTACAATATATTTTGGAGAGGTTGCATATCATCGTAACCGCATGGCGTGCGATCGGGTTAGCTCAACCCTCGTGGGCGGCGAGCGTTGTCAGCGTTAATGCGTGAACGCGCGTGGCCAGTTCCTCGGCGAGCGTCTCATAGACCAGCCGCTGGCGCGCCACCCGGCTGAGCCCGGCAAAAGCCGCGGCGACGATGGTCACGGCGAAATGGGTTTCGCCTTCCGGCCGCGCCCCGGCATGCCCGGCGTGGCGATGCGATTCGTCCAAGATCACGAGCCGGGTCGGGGCAAACCGGTCGGTCAGCTTGATACGGATCGTCTCGGCGACGCTCACGGCGCGGCTGGCTTCCGGCTGTCGTCGCCGCTCTGCAGGGCCGCGGCGGCGGCGAGAAAGCCGGCGAGATCATCGACGACGTGGTGGATGTAATCGCTGTCGGCCTCGGCCGCGGCCCAGTCGAGCCCGTTCCTCACCCATGCCGTGGTCATGCCGAGCGCGGCGGCGGGAGCGAGGTTGCGGGCGATGTCCTCGATCATCAGCGCGGTCTGCGCGGCGACCGCGTGGCGCTGCAGCAGGAGCCGATAGCCGGGGAGCGCGGGCTTCGGGTCGAAATCGGCGGCGACGATGTCGACGATGCCGCAGAACGCATCGCTGAGCCCGAGATGATCGAGGAGCCGCTGGGCATGGCCCACCGACCCGTTGGTATGGACGATCTTGCGGCCGCCGAGCTCTTTCAGCGCGGCGGCCAGCGCCGGATCCGGCGGCACGCAGGCAAGGTCGATGTCATGGACGAAGGCGAGAAATTCGTGCGGATCGATCGCGTCGTTCGTCATCAGCCCGCGCAGGGTCGTGCCGTGCTCGCGGAAATAGGTCCGCCGCAGCTCGGCTGCTTCCTCCGGCGACAGCGACAGGCGCTCGCAAATGAACGCGGTCATGCGCCGCTGCACCTGATCGAACAGGCGGCAGGATGCGGGGTAGAGCGTGTTGTCGAGATCGAAGATCCAGGTCTCGACGGCGCCGAGCGGGCAGCGCTCGCGCCGGGTGGTGTAAGCCATCGCGACCGTGCCCTACCGGTTTTCCGTCATTCCCGCGAAAGCACCCATCGCGGGGCCGCCATATTTGACGACGATGGTGCTGCCAGCATACCGGACCCAATGCGGCACCGCCTCGGTCAGCACCGCGGCGATCAATGCCGGCACTCTAGCGGGGTTGTCGCGGCGACGCCACCGCGGGGGTGGCGACATCCTCGCGCAGATCAGCCCCCGCGGCAAAGCCAGCGACGGTTGCCCGCAGGGCTGCTATGCCGAGCCCCTCTTCCGCGCTGGTCAGATGGATCTCCGGGTGGGCGGCGCTGTGCTTCGCAAGCTCGGCGGAGACGGCTTCGGCGATCGCGGAGCGCCCGGTCAACCCCAGCTTGTCGACCTTGGTCAGCACGACCTGGTAGGACAGTCCGCTGGTATCGCACAGCTGCATGATCGGACGGTCCGGCTCCTTGATGCCGTGCCGCGAATCGATGAGGAGACAGACGCGGCGCAGGCTCGCCCGCCCGCGCAGATAGTGCTGCACCAACCGGGTCCAGGCCGCGACCGCGCTCTTCGACGCCGCAGCGTAGCCATAGCCCGGCAGGTCGACAAGCATCAACCGGCTGTCGAGCGCGAAGAAGTTGATCTGGCGCGTGCGGCCCGGCGTGTTCGAGGTGCGCGCCAGCGTATTGCGCCCGGTCAGCGCATTGACGAGGCTCGACTTTCCGACATTGGAGCGGCCGAGAAAGGCAATTTCGGGAAGGCTTTCCTCCGGCAGCGAAGCAGCGTCGCCCGCGCCCGCGATAAAGCGGCAGTCGCGAGCAAACAACAGCCGCCCCGCTTCGAGCGGCGCCGGCTCGATCTCCCGCGCCGGAAACACGTCAGTTGCCGCGGCCGGCCCGTTCAGGCTGCGCCCGCGCGGTGCATGATCGTCCATTGCTGGGCGATGCTTAAAAGATTGTTCCATGCCCAGTAGATGACCAGCCCGGCGGGAAACGCAGACAGCATATAGGTGAAGACGATCGGCAGCAGCATGAACATCTTCGCCTGCATCGGATCGACCGGCTGCGGATTGAGTTTTTGCTGGAGGAACATCGTGACGCCCATGAGGAGCGGCCACGCACCGATCATCAGCACATGCGGCGGGGCGAACGGCAAGAGGCCGAACAGATTGACGAACGAGGTCGGGTCCGGCGCCGACAGGTCGTGGATCCAGCCGAAAAACGGCGCGTGCCGCATCTCGATCGTGACGAACAGCACCTTGTAGAGCGAGAAGAACACCGGGATCTGGATGACGATCGGCAGACAGCCGGCCAGCGGGTTGGCGCCGACCTTCTTGTACATCGCCATGATTTCCTGCTGCTGGCGCGCCTTATCCTCGGGAAAGCGCTCGCGGATCTTTTGCATCTCCGGCTGCAAGAGCTTCATCTTGCTCATTGCCGAATAGGATTTGTTGGCGAGCGGGAAGAACAAGAGCTTCATGATCAGGGTCAGTAAGAGGATCGCCAGGCCGAAATTGCCGATCAGCCCGGCAAAGAACTGGAGGGTCTGAAAGATCGGCTTCGTGAGAAACCAAAACCACCCGAAATCGATCGAATATTCGAACAGCGGGATGCCCGAGGCACTATAGGCGTTGAGCAGGTTGACTTCTTTGGCGCCGGCGAAGAAGCGCGTCGATGTTGCTGCGGTGCCGTCCGCCGGGATCGTGACCGCGGCTCCGGTGAAGTCGGTCTGGTAGCGATCGATGCCGCCCTGGATCCGATGGGTGAAGCGCGCCTTGACGGCCTGGTGCTGGTCCGGGATCAGCGCCGTCTCCCAATACTTGTCGGTGAAGCCGAGCCAGCCGCCGGTGGCGTCGTAATCGACCGGCTCGCCGGGCTTGAGCGAGGCGTATTTGATCTCGCGCAACGACCCGCCGAGCTCGCCGATCAACCCTTCGAACAGGATGTAATACCCCAACACATGCGGCGTCCCGGTGCGGCTGATGAGGCCGTAGGGCAACAGGTTGACCGGTGCGGAGCCGGTGTTGCGCACCGAGTCCTGCACCGTGAACATGTAATTTATATCGATCGTGATGGTGCGGCTGAATATGAGGCCGGCGCCATTGTCCCAGCTGAGCGTCACCGGCGAATCCGGGGTCAGCGGACCGCCGGCGGCGGTCCATTGCGTATCCGGCCCGGGCACCTTCACACCTTCGGCTTCCGGCACCCAGCCGAATTCGGCGAAATAGGAATCCTCGGTCGCGGTCGGCCACAAGAGCACGACCTCGGGGCTCGCGGGATCGACGGTGTCGTGATAGGTGGCCAGGGTCAGGTCGTCGATGCGGCCGCCATTGAGCGCGATCGAGCCATGCAGGCGCGGCGTGTTGATGCGCACCCGCTTCTCCCCGGCGATCGCTTCCTCCCGCGTTTGCGATGCCTGCACGGCGGGCGCGCCACCCGTCGCACCGGGTGCGGGCGCCGCGATGCCGGGCGCGGCGCTGCCTGGCGCCGCCGTCGATGGCGCGGTTGCCGTCGCAGTCGCGGGGGTCGGAATCGGCGGCGGCACCGGCCGTATCTTCTCGAACAGATACTGAAATCCGATCAGAATGCCGACGGAGAGCACGATCGCGAGCAGAAGATTGCGTTGTTCCATGGGCGAGGGGCGAAAACGGTGCCCGGCTCAGCTTGCCCCCACCCTACCCTCCCCTCCCCGGGCTTGACCCGGGGATTGCGGGGGCGGGTAGGGTGGGGGCAAGGGCGGGACCGGGTCGTAGCCGCTGCCGCCCCAGGGATGGCAGCGCAAGAGCCGCCGCACGGCTAAGAGCGAACCGCGCGCGGCGCCGTGCCGCGCGACCGCTTCGGCGGCGTAGTAGGAGCAGCTCGGGTAATAGCGGCAGGACGGCCCCAGGATCGGCGCCACCAGCAGCTGATAGGCGCGGATCATTCCGCTGAGCGCCAAACCCAGCACGCGGCCCGCGCCGCCGTAATAATCCATCTCAACCCTCCTCGCCCTGCCGCGCTCGGGCCGCGGGGCCGGGCCGGTCGATCTGGCGCAGCGCCGCCTCAAGATCACGCACGAGTTCGGCATAGGGCTGCCCGCCGGTCCCGGCACGGGCGATCAGCACGTAATCGGTCCCCTTCTTCCCATTGCGGGCCAAGACCGCGGTCGCCGCCGCGCGCAACCGCCGCTTTGCCCGATTGCGGATGACGGCATTTCCGACCTTTCGGCTCGCGGTGAAGCCAACCCGCACCGCCTCGACGCCGCTAGTTTCCAGGGTGCTTCCCGGTGGGTTCCCCTGGGCGCGCGACGCCGCCTGCAGCACCAAGCCGGGTCTGACCGCCCGGCGGCGCTCGGCGGCGACACGCAGGAAATCGGCGCGAGTCTTGAGCCTTACAAGCCCATTCGCCATCGATATCCGGGTTATCGGTCGGCTTGGCCCGCGGCGTTGTGGCGCGGCCCGTGGGATCAAAGAGACCGGCGGGATCAAGCAGACAGGCGCTTGCGGCCCTTGGCGCGCCGCGCGGCCAGCACCCGACGACCGCCCGGCGTGGCCATTCGCGCACGAAAGCCATGGCGGCGCTTGCGGATCAGCCTGCTCGGCTGGTAAGTGCGTTTCACGGCACCCTCTCCAACGGGAACTGCCCTGGTTGAGCGGAGGCCGCTATATAGGGGAGCGCTCCCGGCGAGTCAACGACAGCCGGGGGTCGCGGTTGCCCGGCTCGAGGGCAGGATTGGAGATAGTGATCCGGTGAGCAATGACACAAGGATGGCGGCCGCCGATCAGTTGGCGCGGCGCTGGACAGCACCCGCATCGGGGGCGCTCCGCCCCGGCAGCGAGCCGCACAAGACCGCCTTTTGCCGGATGCTGCTCGACACCCATAACCCATACAAGCCGGCGGTGATCGACTGGCCGATTCTCGACAGCGAGGCGCGCGACCGGCTGGTGGGCCTGCCGATCTGGGACATCGCGGTGCAGACCGAAGGGAAGGCGAGCACGCGGGTCCTCAGCTATGCCGACAGCGTTGGCGATCCGTTGCTGCGCGAGGCGGTCCTCCTCAACGGCTTCGAGGAGGGGCGCCACAAACAGGTGCTGGCAAACCTGGTCGAGGCCTATGGCATCCCCCTCGCGCCCGAGCCCCCATACCTCCCGCCGAATCATCCCGAATGGGCCTTCATGGTGACCGGCTTCAGCGAGTGCATCGACAGCTTTTTCGCCTTTGGCCTGTTTGCGGTGGCGCAGCGTTCGGCCTTCTTCCCGCCCGATCTGATCGACACCTTTGAGCCGATCATGCAGGAAGAAGCCCGGCACATCCTGTTCTTCGTCAATTGGGTGGCCTGGCACCGCCGCAACCTGGCGTGGTGGCGTCGGCCGTGGTTCTGGTGCAAGGTCGCCGCCGTCTGGGTTTTCCTGGTGTACGAGCGCATCGGCCTCGCGCGAGGCGCCGGCGCCTCGAAGGACGAAACCCCGCAGGACAACAACTTCACCCTGCACGGCAGCAAGGCGGTGGCCGATATCGACCTGTCGGCGGCCGCGCTCTTCGACCTCTGCCTCGCGGAAAACCAGCGGCGCATGGCCGGCTATGAGCCGCGCCTCTTGCGCCCTCAGGTGGTGCCGCGGCTGATCCGCTTCTTGCGCCGGTTCCTGCGCGACCGGCAGCCGGCGAGCGCGGCCTTCGCTGGATGAAAGCGCTGCCGATCCTCGCCGCCATTGCCGGGGTGGCGGTGATGGCGGTGCTCGTCGGCTATTTCGGGGCCGGCGCGGTAATGCGCTCGCTGCTCGCAGTCGGCGGCGCCGGATTTGTCGCGATCTGCGCGATCCATCTCGCGGTGATCGCCGTGATGGGCCTCGCGTGGCGCGCGTTGCTGCCCGGCGCCCACCCGGGAGCGCTGATCTGGGCGCGGCTGGTTCGCGATTCAGGCTCCGAGGCGCTGCCGCTGTCGCAGGTCGGCGGCTATGTGCTCGGCGCCCGGGCGTTGGCGCTAACGGGAGTGTCGGGAACCGTTGCCGCGGCGAGCACGATCGTCGATGTGACGCTCGAATTCGTCGCGCAGCTCGCCTATACCCTGCTGGGCTTGGTCTGGCTCGTCCGGCTGCAGCCGGAGACGCGGGCGGCGACGCCGGTGCTGCTCGGCCTCGCGGTCGCCGCCCTCGCCGCCCTGGGTTTTGTCCTGGCGCAGCGCCGCGGCATTGGATTGTTCGACCGCATCGCGCGCCACCTCGGGCGCGGCTGGGCCGAGCGCGGTGCCGCCGGGGCGGCGGCGCTGCATGAGGCGCTGGCCGACATCTATCGCCGCCGCGGCGGGCTGTGGGCGAGCTTTCTGCTGCATCTTGCCTGCTGGATCGCGAGCGCCACCGAAGTGTGGCTCGCCTTGCGCCTGGCGGGCGAGCCGCTGCCCTTCGGCGCGGTCTTGGCGATCGAAAGCCTGCTCTACGCCATCCGCACCGCAGCCTTTATCGTGCCCAACGCGGTGGGGGTGCAGGAGGGCGCCTATCTTTTGCTCGGCGCCGGGTTCGGACTGACCCCGGAGATGTCGCTGGCGCTCTCGTTGTTGAAGCGCGGGCGCGATCTGGCGATCGGATTGCCGACGATCGCGGTCTGGCAGGCGATCGAGAGCAACCGCCTGTGGCGCCGCCGCAGCGCCGCCGCGGCGCGATTGAGCGAACTGGCGCCGCCCCCCGACTGACCGAGCCGATCGCCCGGAATTACGCGAGGTCGAGCCTGACCGTCACCGCGGCGCTGGCGATGATCGCGACATCGCCAGCCGCGTCGTCGGGGACATCGAGCCCGCCCTTGACGACCCGCACGGTAACCTGGCCGTGCGGCAGCGCAGCCTTGACCGTCTCGGCCTTGACCTCGCCGGGGCGCTGGACCCCGACGGTGACCTCGACCTGCATGGTGCGGGGATCGACCGCGAGGCTGCGAATGAGCGAGAGCGAGCTGTGATGGATCGCGTCCTCGACCGCGCGCACCGCCGCCTTGGTATAGTCGCCGCCATGCAGATCGTTGCCGCTGCCGAATTCGGTGATGATGCGTTGCAGTGTCATGCTCGCCGGACCTCCGGCACATCGAGGCGGACCACGGCGGCGGCATTGGCGAGAATGGTCGTGTTGGTGCCCTCGTCGTTGGTAATTTCGAGGCCGCCCTCGACAATTGTGACGGTTCCGGTGCCATGCGGCAGCACCGCCAGCACCGCCGCCTTGTCGACCGCTTCGGGACGCGGCACGCCGATCGTCACATCGACTTGCATCGCATCGACCGGGAGGCCGAGCGCGGCGGCGACGCTCAGCGAATTGTGCCACAGCGCGTCGCGCAGCGCGCGCACCGCCGCCTTGGTAGAGTCCGCGCCGCGGATGTCGGTCCCCATGCCGATCTGCAACACCATGCGTTTGAGCGCCATCCCCGAATTTCCCTAATCCGCCGCCGCCGTCCGCCGCTCCGCACCCATCCGCCGATCCCGCGCCGCGGCCCGTCTCTCCGATGCGGCCCTGCGGTCTCCCGCGCCGGTCCGTCTGCCGCGCGCCCCCATCCTTCGGCGCCCGGGGTCCACCCGTCTCTCCGGCGCCGCGGCCCGTCTCTCCCCCGCTGGTGCCCGTCTCTCGGCTGCTTCCCTTCTTTCCGCCACGACCCTTCTGTCGGCCGTCCCCAGCCTTCTCTCCCCCGCGATCATCCCTTATTCCCCTTATTCCGCGGCGATGCGATGCGAGCGAGCGTAGTCGATAAGCGCGTCGTCGGCGACCGGCTCGATCGGCGTGAAGTCCCGGTGGGCGATCCATTCCGGCCGGGTCGGCGAGCGAATGTAATTCGAGACCGCGCACAGCGTCAGATAGACGATCGTGCGCGGGTAGGGCGTGATGTTGGCGGTCGAGGCGTGCACCAGATTGCCGTGGAACATCAACACCGCGCCGGGCTTGCCGGTCGGGGCGACGATGCCGGCGGCGTCGACCAGCCGGGCGACCGTCGCATGGTCGAGCGTCCACAGCGGGTAGGAGGTCGTCCTCTCGTCATGGCCCGCCGGGAGGACGCCCGATTTGTGGCTCTTCGGGATGAACATCAACGGGCCGTTGATCGGCATCACCTCGTCGAGAAACACCGAGATGTTCATCGCCCGCGGCTCCGGCATACCGTCGTCGCGCGCCCAAACGCCGTAATCCTGGTGCCACTGCCAGATATCGCCGTCGAAGGCGGCCTTGGCGTTGAGCTTGTACTGGTGCATGTAGAGCTTCTCGCCGAACAGCTGCTCGACCGGCTCGATCAACCGCGGATGGGCGCCGAGGAGCCGGAAGCCCTCGTTATAGGTGTGCGCGGCAAAGGCGGTGCGCGGCGCCCCCGATTTCTCGCGCCACACCTCCGCCCGGTCGGAGCGGTAGATCGCCTCGGCTTCGCGGCGCAACGTCCTGACCTCGTCGGCGCCGAAGCAATCGGGCAGAAAGAGATAGCCCTCCTCGTCGAACGCCTTCAGTTGCTCGGGCGTGAGCCGCATCGCGGACCTCGCTGGATGGTTGCGGCGATCATCTCACAGCTGGCCCTGCGGTGCCAGATGGCGCGGCGGCCCGGCCCACCGTGGCATGCGCCGCTGCAGACCGCGCGAACCACGCCGCGTTCCCCTGGCGCTGGGGCGGGTCAGAATGTGCGATAGTGAAAAATTTTTAGGATGCCAAAATTTTATCGACGACAGCTCTCATCCCCTCAGGCTGATAACCGGCGTCTCTCATGTTTGCTATGATTAAGTCGCGCAGGACCTCATACGTGGTCTTACCAATCCGACCAGCAAAACGACTTAAAACTTCTCGCCCTCTAAATCTTTTGCGCCAGGTATCCGCTGCTAGTGCCTGCTCATATTCACATCGAAGCGTTGCCTCCCGCTCCGTCAACCTCTCTAAGGAGAACGATTCCCCTGCTCGCTTGGAGATCCTCCGTACGGATCGCGAAACCGCTTCTGCGAGCAACGGTGCGACCTCGTCGGACCGTGGGTCCGTCGTGGTGTGCACCGACTTAACCAATTCAGTATGTGCCGAAGATGCAAGCTGGTGTCTCACCAAATTAGTCAGCGTTTCGCGCGCGCAATCGCGGAGTGCCCGATAAATTTCCTCCTCGCTCGAATACGTTGTTACACCGATATCTTTTACCGTCTTCAAGACATAAGAAGGCTCCAATAAGTAGTTTTCGATATGGTATGCGTCCCACGAAAATCTATGATCTAAAACTGGATTTGACTCTTCGGAATCTGGATCAACAATTGAAAATATTTGCATCGGAACCTGACCTTTATCCAATGCCATGCCTAGGATTTCGTGAAGACCTCGCACTCTCTGCTTATTACCAGCTGATACGGCGTTCACCTTTTCGGCAAATATCGGAAAAAGGGTGGTCGTCATACGCTGATCAAATTCCGAATCCTCTCCCTCGAAGATGACCAGCTTCGCGTCCGGGCGATAGGACGCAAGGTCCCCAACCAAATCGATGACCGCTCGCTGCAAACCCTCCTTCGCAACCAGTGGAAGAGCTTGCTCCGTGGTGATACCTGTCGGGGTCTGCATGTGAAAGACAGAATATCCTTCCCGCCCAACAGCTTCTCTCAGAAGAGCATCCGAATGTGTGATAAGCCAAATTTGGTTATCAAGCGCCTGACCCAGATGTTTGTTGTAAAATGCCGGGAGCCCTTTTATTAATCGGGGATTCAAATGCAACTCCGGTTCATCCAAAAGTACTACCGAGAACCGCGGCGCAGAATTGCGCAGTCTTAAATATCCGTAGAGGACTTCCTTTTCACCTGCGCTCAGTTCATTGAGATCATGAGTTGAGCCATCTCCGGTCCTCACGGGGAACGTCAGAGTGCCCTCCAAAGTTGGTTGTGGACCCAGAAATTCCTTGTCCGGAAAGAATGTGCGAAAAAGCTCTTTCAGCGTTTGTGATAGCGACTCTTCGGTACTTGCAGATCCTGCTTTGCCTGATAGAAGTTCTTTGATATAGGATCCAGCCATTTCGGCCTTAACATTGGCATACTTATTCACATAGTTGTATAGCGCATGCTGACTTCGCTGTTGCTCAAGCGCGTCAAGATTCAAGTTGATTCCCTGTAGTGTCTCACGACCGTACATCCGATGCGGACCGTGATAATCAATCACGCCGAGGTAGTGCGGTCGGAATGTGCCGAAGATGATTTCAAGGACCTTGCTAGGTCTGACGTGAGGGTTACTGCCGGGAGCTAGAATAAACTCTCCGATAATGTGATCTCCAGCCAATTCGCTCATAAGAGCGGCAACGTCCGCCTGAGTACGTTCAAGAATTTCAGCTTCGCGTCCGCGCAAATGTGCGGCGAGCGAAATAGCGTGGAAGCTCGACCACGCATACAAATCGGGATACATCGAGCGCCAAATTGATTGACGTACCAAGTCCTCACAATTATCTTTTATGTAAGTTCTCTCATCGGAATGGAGGCTAAATTCACAAGTTATCCGTAGTTCTTGACCAGGTTTATTCAATAAGGTAACCAGCTCATTCCGGTTGGTGAAATTTATCTGAAATTCACCCATCCAATGATGCCATTCGTTCTGTTGATATCCACCATATACGGATTTTACCAATCTGATCGCATCGAGCACGCATGTCTTTCCTGAGCCGTTCTGGCCGGCGATGACAACCATATTTTGGAGCGCCTCCAAAGTGGCAGATCTGATGCCGCGAAAATTCCTGACATTTAAACTTTCAATTTTCATCTGAAACTCGCAATCCATTATCGACCAGATCGCGCTCGGCGTGATCGGTAGCTGCGGCGTTCCTCAGCCGGTTGGGAAGAGCGTCTTCAAGCGGCCACTTTCGGCCGACTCGCCGTTAACATTATAGCAAACGGTAGTTGTCGGTGCTGAAAATCTTAGGTGATCGCGAATCCGCGCTCCACGCTACCCCTCCGGCGCGCGGACCCTTACACTGGGCGGCGATGACGCAGCGCCGCGACCTGTTTCCGCCGATCGAGCCCTACCGCACCGGGCAGTTGCGGCTCGATTCGCGCCATGTGATGTACTGGGAAGAATCGGGCAACGCGCATGGGCCGCCAGTCTTGTTCCTGCATGGCGGGCCGGGCGCCGGGGCGACCCCGGTTCACCGGCGGTTTTTCGATCCCGGCCATTGGCGCATCGTCATTTTCGATCAGCGCGGCGCCGGCCGCTCATCGCCGCTCGGCGAGACCCGGGACAATTCGCCCGACCACCTGCTCGGCGATATCGAGCGGCTGCGCCGGGAGCTCGGCATCGACCGATGGGTGGTGTTCGGCGGCTCGTGGGGCTCGACCCTGGCGCTCTATTATGCCGAGACCCATCCGCACTGCGTGGCCGGCCTCATTCTGCGCGGCATCTTTCTGTGCCGGGCCTCGGAAATCGACTGGTTCCTCTATGGCATGCAGCGGGTCTTTCCCGAAGCCTGGCGCGCCTTTGCCGGGTTTCTGCCCGAGGCTGAACAGGGCGATCTGCTCGCCGGCTATCACCGCCGGCTCGTTGACCCCGACCCGGGCGTCCATCTGCCGGCGGCGCGGGCGTGGAGCGTCTATGAGGGTGCCTGCTCGACCCTCATGCCCAATCCGGAGACCGTCGCCGCCTTTGGCGAAGACCGCTTGGCCCTCGGTCTGGCGCGGATCGAGGCGCATTACTTCACCGCGCACCTGATCCCGCCCGAGCGCGATCTGTTGGGGCGGATCGGCCGGATCCGTCATCTGCCGGCGGCGATCGTCCAGGGGCGCTACGACATGGTGTGCCCGATCCGCAGCGCCGATTCGCTGGCGCGCGCCTGGCCTGAGGCGCGATACATCATCGTCCGCGACGCCGGGCATTCGGCGATGGAGCCGGGGGTCCGCGAGCAGCTGGTCCTCGCCGGCGAGCGCGCCAAAGCGTGGTGAAATAAAAAAGTCAACGGGTTCCCCGCTCGCTCGCCCGCCCGCCGGTTTCGCTTGCCCGCGGGATGATCGCCTCTAATATGCCGCGATGGTTCCGAGCGCGCCGCGGCGGCACGGCAGAAGCTAGCTGAATCCAGAGGGGGTCGGGGTGAGGCTATCGGTAATCGGAAAATGGGTGGTGATCGGAAGGCGGGCGGGGCTCGCGGCGGCGATGGTTGCCCTCTTGGGCGCGCTCGCGCCACCGGCCGCGGCTCAAATCAGCTTCGGCTCGCCGGGCGACCCGCCGTATCTGGCGCTCGGCGCCGGCGCCTTCGACATCACGCCGAGTAGCTCGCACAAATTCGCCGGCACCGCGGGCGAGTTTCGCGGCGAATACCGGTTCGGCGACACGGTCTCGATCCTGGCGCCGTTTGTCGGCACCTCGGTTACCACCGACGGCGCCGCCTATGGCTATTTCGGTTTCGGCTTCGATGTCAATTTCGGGCCGAGTTGGGTCTTGACCCCAAACGCCGCGGCCGGCGTTTTCGAGCGCGGCTCGGGCACCAAGCTCGGCTCATGGTGGGAATTCCGCACCGGCGCCGAATTCGCCTACCGGTTCGCCGACCAGAGCCGGCTCGGGATGGAGGTCACCCATACCTCGAATGCCGGGCTGACCAGGCTCAACCCGGGCGAGCAATCGGTCCTCCTGATGTACAGCATCCCGATGCGCTGAGGCCGGCTGGCCCGGTGGAGCGCTCGCCGCGGGAACCTCCTCACCCGCCATTCCGCGTCAGCCCCCACCCTTCCCTCCCTCGCTTGCGGGGGAAGGGCAATGGGGGATGTCCGCCGTCAGGCCCCCTCCCTCGCTTGCGGGGGAGGGTTGGGGTGGGGGCTTTTGCTTGCTTGATGCCGGTTACGGCGTTGGCGGTTTGCGGTCGCGCTCGGGGGCGAGATCGTCGATCGCCTGGGCGAGGTGCACGTCTTTTTCGCTGAAGCCGCCGGCATCGTGGGTCGACAGGATGATCTCGACCCGGTTGTAGACGTTGAAGATCTCGGGGTGGTGATCCATCTTCTCGGCGGCGAGCGCGATGCGCGACAAGAACCCCCAGGCCTCGGAGAAATTGCTGAAGTGAAAGCTCTTGCGGATCGCATCGCGGTCCTCGACTTCGCTCCAGCCCTGCAGCTGGCGCAGCGCCGTCGAGCGCGCCGCGCCGGTGAGCCTCTCGACCATGCCGTCCTCCCTGGTTCGCCTAGCCGGGCAAGTGGTGGCCTGGCAAGTGGCCTGATAAGTGCCGGGTCAGCAAATGCGCCGCCGCCGCCGGTTGGTCAAGCCCGGGGTCACGGCGGGCGGGCGCGGTAATGGCCGAGCGGGCGCCCTCGCTCGCCGAGATCGAGGCGCTCGCCGCGCGCGCCCTCGCCGCGCTGCCGCGCCGGTTCACGCGGCAATTGGGGAGGCTCGCGATCCGGATCGAGGATTTTTCCGACCCCGAGACCGAGCGGGCGATGGGGCTCGACAGCCCCTTCGACCTGTTGGGGCTCTATCGCGGCGTCGCGTTGCCGCATAAGAGCGTCAGCGATCCGCGGCCCGACCTCGACATGATCTTCCTCTACCGCCGGCCGATCCTCGATTACTGGTGCGACACCGGCGAAGACTTGTTCGAGGTGGTGCGCCATGTGCTGATCCACGAGATCGGGCATCATTTCGGGTTCAGCGACGCTGATATGGAGCGGATCGAGAACTCGGCCTAGCGGATCACCCCGGCTTCGGCGGCGAATTGACTTGGGCAGGGCCCCTCACTACGTTGGTCCGGGCATACGCCGTGACGACCCGACGCATCGGTGGAGGGGTGGCCGAGTGGCTGAAGGCGGCGGTTTGCTAAACCGTTATACGGTTAACCCCGTATCGTGGGTTCGAATCCCATCCCCTCCGCCACCCTTCCAATAATTTCAATGAGTCACGACGCCTTAGGGGATCTACCCAACGTGCCGCCCCTCATCGGGCGCTAGACTGGCATGGTTGATGATAGACGATCATTGGCGCATGGGCGGTGGTGGGCATACCCTCCGGAAGCCATGCCCCTCGACCTAGACGACAGCCGCTCGCCGTCTGGACGGACCAGACCGTGCGCAAGGTCTCGCGAAAATCCGAACTGGCCGCCGCCTTCCGCTACATGCGGGGGCGTTGGCCTGCCCCCGTCCGCTGCTTCGACGATGGCCGCCTGGCGTCCGGCAACAACCCGGCCGAGCGAGCCTTGCGCGGGGTCGCGATCGGCCCGCAAGAACTGGCTGTTCGCCGGCTCCGACGCGGATGGACGCCGCGCCGCCGCGATGTACTCGCTGATCCAAAGCGCGTAAGCACCAAGCTCAACGGCCTCAATCCTCAGCTCTATATCGCCGAGCTGCTCGCCCGCATCGCCGACCACCCGGCCCGGCATATCGCCGATCTTCTTCCCTGGAACTGGCAGCCCGCCGTCGCCGATCGCGCTGCCGCTTAAGCGCTGGCGCCCTCACCGAGCGCTTAGGATGCCGGTGGCCATGAGCAGCAGCTCCCGAGGGCGGCAGCCGGGCAGGGATCGCTAACCGCTCACCTTGACGGCGATGGGCCGGTTGCCAAAGTGCTGCCCGCGATCAAGTCAGAAAGGAGATGCCGATGCTGCCCCTGGTCGAGAACAACGCGTCGATGAGCTTTCTCGGTTCCGGTAGTGCTTAGATGAGCGGGATGGTGAAGGGGGATGGGTCGAATGTCTCCGGCAATGGCGCGGCGATATACGAAAGGATGTTGACGACGCTCTCCGCTAACAGGCCAAGGATGCGTCCCTCGTTCGCATGAAAGTGCTCCTTGCGCCGTAGTGCGTCTCGCAGCTCCACCATCTCCTTGAGGGAGAGGCTAGGGCGAAACTCGGGCATCTTGAATATCGTCTGTTCGAGCATGAGGATGGTAGCGAGCGTCGGGTAGAAATCTCGGCGCAGTGGTTCCGGGATCTGCTCCTCGATGGGCTCGAATAGCTCGAACTTGTATTGCATTAAACCGTTCTTCATCAGCATACTTGAAGCTCGCATGGAGACGGCTAATACCAAGTCCCCATGACGGCGCCTCACGTAAGGGGTTCCCGAAGCGAGGCAGATGTGATTGACCGTGGCAAACGGGTGGGGGTTTGCCATGGCTGCTGCGATTGGGGTTCGCGGGGATTA
>Ga0182024_10003289_pt1 | contig 38745 bp, 34 predicted proteins | sample P32metaG_FD_120480 | JGI IMG/M metagenome (GOLD analysis project Ga0182024, IMG submission 120480) | Permafrost microbial communities from Stordalen Mire, Sweden - P3-2 metaG (Illumina Assembly) | ecosystem: Environmental > Terrestrial > Soil > Wetlands > Permafrost | place: Sweden: Stordalen...
AACCCGGTGCTCATCCCCGGCATTGGCGTGACCTTCACGGCTCCAGCCACCGGTGCCGACGGCACCTTCGCCAACGGGACGAACACCACCATGGTGGTCACGATTGGCAATGGGTTAGCCACGACGAGCACGTTGCCGCGGCCTCACGGCCCCGTCAAACCCGTGTGTGGCCTCTGGGGACCGCTCAGGTCGAATGCGCGGAGGCGACCAGATCGTAGACCACGACTCCGTTGACGGTCGTGGCCGTGTAGTGACTCTCGACCCACGAGGTGATCGCGCTCGCCGACGTGGTCCCACTGCCTCCTCCGACGCCGCCTCGACCGGACCCACCACCAGAGGCGATGAAGTAGTGGACGTCACCGTTGCGGACATAGCTCTCGAACTGGGCCAGCGTCGGAGCGGGGTCCGTGCCGTTGAACCCACCGATGGCCATGACCGGATCATCGGTCGCCAGTTGGTATCCCGCCGCCGAGTTCGAATTCACCGTGGCCGCCACCCACTTGTAACTCCCGGCGTCTCGTTCGAGCAGTGTGACCAAGCTCTTGCCCGGAGTGCTGGCGTTCAGGAATCCCGACCCTGCGCCCAGTGGTCGGGCACCCCCGCCGGTGCCGCCGAATCCGCCGACTGGCCCGCCACCAGGGCCTGGCCGCGATCCGATGGCGCGCTGGCTGCCACCGGCGCCGGGCGGGAAGTTCGGCCGCCCACCGGTGAATCCGCGCGGTCCCCCCGCCAACGGTGATCCGGCCCCGAAACCTCCTGGTCCGCCCAATGTTCCGACGGCCGGGCCGGCCGAGGGGATGGCACCCGAATGAGGGGTTCCCACCGTGTCGAGGGCGTACGCCACCGGCCCGGCCAGCGCCGCGCCCAGGCCGGCCACGCCCAGCACCACCGCCAGTTGGGCGCGTATCCGCGGGGCCACAGCCAGCACCACGGCGACGGCGAGGCCGACGGCCAGGATGACCGGACGGAGCCACGGGAACCAGGCCGGCGAGCGCGACAACAAGGCAAAGGACCACACCGCTGTGGACGCCAGGGCGAGGGCCAGCACCCCCCGGCACAGCCGGCGTCGAGGGTGATGCCACAAGGTGACGGTGCCGATGCCGACGAGCGCCCCTACGGCCGGCGCCAGAGCCACGTTGTAGTAGGGATGGATGATTCCTTGCGCGTAGCTGAAGACCAACCCCGTCACCAGCAGCCAGCCCCCCCACAACACAACGGCGGCCCGCACACGATCTGTCCGTGCCGTCCGCCAGGTGAGCGCCAGGATGGCGACCAGGAAGACGAGGGCGGCCGGTATCAGCCAGGAGATCTGGCCGCCCATGTCCGTGCGGAACAGACGGATGAGACCAGTGGGACCCCAACGCGACACGGTGCCCGCTCCTCCACCCACGCTTCCTGCCTCATTACCCGAGAGGCGCCCGAGACCGTTGTAGCCGAAAATGAGATTGAGGAGGCTGTTGTCCTGGGAACCGCCGATGTAGGGCCGGTCGGCGGCCGGGGTGAGCTGGACGGCGGCGACCCACCAACCGACCGACACCACCAGAGCGACCCCGGCTATGAGCAACTGCTTGATCCGACGTCCGATCGGAGTCGGCGCCGCCAGCAGGTAGACCGCCCCGATGGCCGGGACGACCAGGAAGGCCTGGAGCATCTTGGTCGTGAAACCGAGACCGACGGCCGAGGCGGCCAGAACCAACCATTTCGTGCTGGCCCCTTCGAGGGCTCGGACCGTGGCGTAGGCGGCCAGGGTGAGAAGGAGGACGAGAAGGGCGTCGGGATTGTTGTAGCGGAACATGAGAACGGCGACCGGTGTCGAGGCCATGACAGCGCCGGCGAGGAGGGCGGCGCTCGGCCGGAACCAGCGGCGGACCGTGGCATAGAGAAGGCCCACGGCGGCGACGCCTTCGAGCGCCTGCGGGACGAGGATGCTCCACGAGTTCAGCCCGAACAAGCGGGCGGAGATCTCCATCACCCACAACGACGCTGGCGGCTTGTCGACCGTGATGAAATTCGAGGAGTCGGAGGAGCCGAAGAAGAAGGCCTTCCAGCTCTTCGTTCCGGCTTGGACGGCGGCCGAATAGAAGGAGTTCGCCCATCCGGAGTCCCCCAGCGCCCACAGGTAGGCGGCGGCGGTGCACAAAAGGAGAAGGAACAGCGAAGGCCGGACCCAGGCGGGGTCGTCGGGGCGGCCGCGGATGATCCGGTGCAGAACGCCCCTCGGAGGAAGCTCGGCCGGACCGGTGTCCGGGGCTGCTTCGACGGGCCGCTCGGAGAGCATGGTCATCCTGTCTGCCTTTCGTTGAGGACGACGGGACGCAGCGTGTCGGCCGCGACCACGTCGGGGGGAGGGGCGGCGGCCCCGGTCGCACCGTGAGGTGTCACCGCCGCAGACGAGCGTGTCTGCGGCGATGAGTGTGCCGCCCCGGACGACTGCCTTGTCCGGAACATCCAACTCCGCAACAACACGAACCGAACGAGGGCGGCAATGGCGTTCGCCAGCACCAGGAACGACGCCAGCAGCCACCACGGGGTGAACCCCGCCCAGTCGACCAAGGCCAGCGCCAACGAGGTGACGGCCACGCTGGTGGACAGCGCGGCCATACCACCGAGGACCATGTTGCGGCGCGACGGCCTTCCCCGACGGGCGAAGGTGTAGCGCCGGTGCGCGGCGGTGTTGGCCGCCGTGCACACAGCGAGCGCCAGAGCATTCGCTGCGAACCGGCCCAGCGTCCCGGCCAGCACCAAGAAAAGAACGAGATAGGCAACGGTGCTGGCCACGCCGACCCGGGCGAAACCGGCTACCGACGCGGGAAGATCCGAGGAGTCGTCGAGCGACGTGTAAGAACCCCGCCCGAGGCACAGGCGGATCAGGCCGAGCAGGTCGTCGCGCGCCGTGCGGATGATGTCGACCCGACTGTCGGGGTCGTCGATCCAGTCGACGGGGACCTCGTGGATGCGGAAGCCACTGCGCTCGGCCAGTACCAGGAACTCCGTGTCGAAGAACCACTCATTGTCCTCGACGAGCGGGAGAAGTTGTTTGGCCACCTCGGTCCGGGCCGCCTTGAACCCGCACTGGGCGTCGGAGAACCCGTTGCGCAGGAAGGTCTTGAGAAGAAGGTTGTAGACCCGCGAGATGAGTTCCCGCTTCGGTCCGCGCACGACGCGCGCACCGTAGGCCAGTCGGGTACCGATGGCCACATCGCTGTGTCCCGAAATCAGGGGCGCCACCAGAGGAAGCAGGGCGTCGAGCGAGGTGGACAGGTCGACATCCGTGTAGGCGACGACCCGGGCCGTCGACGTCGACCACACGGCTCGCAGAGCCCGGCCCCGTCCCTTACCCGTCAGTCGGACGGCACGGACACCCTTGAACTCCGAAGCCAGGCGGGCGGCCACGATCGAGGTGCCGTCAGTGCTGCCGTTGTCGACCACCGTGACCAGGCTCGTAAACGGGAACGACAGGTCGAGGTAGGACCGCAAGCGGGTGACGCTGGCGGCCAGGGTCGGTTCCTCGTTGTAGACGGGGACGACGATCTCCACACAGGGTGGGGTCACCCGACTCGCGCTGTTCGGGGTCAGCGCCCCTGCCGCTTTCATGGGCACAGGGTGAGGTGCTCACCTTGGAGATGCCTGATGGACTCCTGTGAGCCCACCCAGAACGGCCTGCGTCGCCCGCCGTGCGCTGGCGGGGCCGTACCGGCCCCGCTCAGGGACGCATGACCTGGCCACCGTCCACGTTGAAGATATGGCCCGTCACCCACCGGGCGTCGTCGGACAGGAGGAATAGGCACATCCCGACCAGATCTGCGGGCGCACCCTGACGCTTGAGCGCCAGAGAGCCGATGAGCTCTCGCATGTAGGAATCGGGCACCACGGAACGGGCCGCCTCGGTGTCGGTCGGCCCCGGGGCGATGGCGTTCACCCGGATGTTCATGCTCCCGAGCTCGTGGGCCAACTGCTGGGTGAGGGAATTCACCCCTGCTTTGGCCCATCCGTAGTAGCCGGCGTAGAGGTAGGCGGCGGTGGACGACTGGTTCACGATGGCACCGCCACCGCGTTCGGACATGGACATGTAGCAGGCACGGGTGCAGACGAGTGCTCCGGTGAGATTCACAGCCAGGAAGCGCTCGAGATACTCCCAGTCCACCGTCAGGAGGAAATCGAGCTTCATGCCGCCGAAGATGGCGGCGTTGTTCACCAGAAAGTCGATGCCACCGAAGCGCTCCACGGCCACTTTTGCCATGGCCTTCGCTGAGTCCACGGCTGACACGTCGACGCCTGTGGCCTCGGCCCTTCCTCCGGTGCCTGTGATGGCCGTGGCCACCGCACGGGCATTGTCCTCGTCGATATCCGCCACCACCACCGACGCACCGGCACCGGCCAGCGCCTCGGCATAGGCACGCCCGATGCCGCGTCCGGCGCCGGTCACGATGGCCACCTTGCCGCTGAAGTCGTAGTTGCTCACTGGTCCGCCGCTCGCTGCTCAGGTGGATTGGGCGTTGCGCCGGGCGATGACACGCTCGGCCGCCGCGCTCAGGTCGGTGGCCAGGGGCCAACCGATGTAGTGGACGAGGTGGACGACGATCTCGCGCACCTGGTCTTCGGTGAGCTCCCCGTTGGCCAGGGCGCTCGAGAACTGGACATCGAGCAGGTCGGTCTTGCCCAAGGCCGCCAGAACTCCGATCGTGAGCAGCCGGCGCTCGGGCACGGCGAGATCGGGTCGGCACCAGACATCACCGAACAGATGGTCGACGGTATAGGCGACGAAGTCGCCGGGCACGTCGACAGGATCGACGGTGAAGCCGTAGACCTCGCGCATCTTTTCGATGCCGCGGCCCCGATCGGGCTTGGGCGGTCGCCGCTCGGCGGTCATGCCGGCTCCGCAATGGACTTCGTCTCGAGGTATTCCTCGAATCCGGCCACCCCCATCTCGCGCCCGACTCCCGATTGCTTGTACCCTCCGAAGGGAATGTCGGGGCTGTACCAGACGCCGCCGTTGACTCCCACCGTCCCGGTGCGCAGACGACCGGCCACGTCCATGGCCCGGTCGCGGTCGCCCGACCAGACAGAACCCGACAAGCCGTAGTGAGAATCGTTGGCCAGGCGCACCGCATCGTCATCCCCGTCGTGGGGGGTGACGACCAGGACGGGCCCGAAGATCTCCTCGCGCACCACGCGCGCGTCGTTCGGTAGCCCGACGACGAGGGTGGGTTCCACGAAGAACCCCTTCGGCTTGTCAGCCGGACGCCCGCCTCCCACCACGATGGTCCCCCCTTCCTCCTCGGCCAAGCGGATGTAGCGCTCCACCCGGGTCCGCTGGCGCCCGCTTATCAGTGGACCGCACACGGTACCCGGGTCGAGAGGATCGCCGGCAGCCAACCCCTTCAGGGTGGCTGCGGTGAGATCGACGGCTTCGTCGAACTGTCGCCGGGGAACAACCAGACGCGTCGTGATGGCACAGCCCTGGCCCGCATGTGTGCACACCATGAAGGCCGCCGTCCCGCAGGCGGCGGACAGATCGGCGTCGTCGAGCACGACGAAGGCCGACTTCCCACCCAGTTCGAGGAAGACCTTCTTCACGGTTGCGGCCGCCGCCGCCATGACCTTGCGACCCGTGTCCGTCGAGCCCGTGAAGCTCACCTGGTCGACGCGACCGTCAGTGACCAGTGGCGCGGCGAAGTCGGGGACCGACGACGTCACGATGTTGACCACCCCGGCGGGAATGTCCGTCTCCTCGGCGATCATCCGCCCCACAGCCGTGGCACACCACGGGGTATCGGGTGCCGGCTTGAGCACGACGGTATTCCCGGCAGCGAGGGCGGGGCCGATCTTGGCCAGATTGATCTGGTGGGGCACGTTCCACGGGGTGATGGCCGCCACCACGCCGGTCGGCTCTCGGCGTACCCAGCGCCGCGCCGGCATGCCGAGCGGCTTGGCCGTGCCGAGGTCGGTCGTCCACTCATAGCCTTCGGCCAGATCCGCCACCCACCCGAGCGACGCCACGGGCTCATCGAGTGCGGCCGAACGGGTGAAGAACAACGGCGATCCCGTTTCGGCGATTGTCATGGCCCGCAGGTCGTCGGCGTGCGCCGTCATCGCCTGCTGGAGCTGACGCAGGCAGCGCACCCGTAGAGTGACGTCCGTCGACCACGATGTCTCGTCGAATGCCCGGCGGGCGGCGCCGATAGCGCAATCGAGATCTTCGGACGTGGCGTCGGCCGAGAGACCGAGAACGCCTTCGGTGGCCGGGTTGACCGTCGGGTAGGTGGCACCGCTCGACGAGGCAACGAGATCCCCGTCGATGAGCATCCTCTCCTCGCCGAAACCTGTGCTCATCGGCCACCCCCGGATCCGGCTGCGGTGACATCGGGCGAGATCCCGAACAACGCGTCGGCCCGTGCGTCGGTCATGGCCGCCAGCGGGAGCTCGATGCCGAGCGAGTCCCCCAGCTCCATGGCACCGCGCAGATCCTTGTGGGCGAGGGTGGCCGCCGTCCGCATGGCCTGGACGAGACCGGCGTCGTCCTCGGACGTGAACGGCGCCACGGTGCGCCGGAACATGAGAGTGGATGCGCCGCCGATACGGGCGTCGCTGGCCTTGATCACCTGGGCCAGCTTGGCCAGCTCGATGCCGGCCGCCTCGGCCAGTACCTGCGCTTCGTACGCCGCCAACCACGAGGCGTACTGGACGAGGTTTCGGGCCAGCTTGGCCTGGAGCCCGGATCCGAGCGGACCCATACGCACGACGAGAGAGCTGAAGGCGTCGAGAACGGGGCGGATGCGCTCGACGACCTCGTCGTCGCCGCCGATCATCGAGATCAGAGCTCCCTCGGCGGCCGAGCTCGGACCGCCGCTGACGCCGCAATCGGCGACAGAGACATCGCAGGCGCCGGCCAGTTCCGCCACCCGTGCCACCGTGCTCGGGGCCACGGTGGACACGATCACCACTGTCGATCCCCGACGGGCGCGGGCGAGCGCCCCGGTGGCACCGTCGAGCACGGCCAGAACCTGCTCGTCGGTCACCACCGCCACTATCACGACGTCGACCAGGCTGCCGAGCTCGGCCGGATCGGAGGCCACCCGGGCCGTCTCGGCGAACGGAGCCGTGGACTCCGGTCGTATGTCACAGACGACCAGCTCGACCCCGACGCGTACGAGCCCGGCGGCCACACCGCTGCCGATGTCGCCGAGACCGATCACGCCGACCGTGGGAGAGCCCGCCGGGCGAGAGCTGGGTTCTGCTTCCATAACCATCCTTTTGCCGGAATCATCACTTTTGCCGGATAGAGCTGTTGCCGGACAGCTGTCCAGACCGTAGTCTGAGGCCATGACCGACCGCAAAGACTATTCGGGGCCCTTCGACCCCGACTTCCGCTACGAGGACCTCTCCAAAGAGGCCCTCGTCCGGCTCGTACGGGAGTTCGCTCTCATCGTGCACCTTCTGGACCGCTCCATGTGCGCCGCCATCGCCATGCGCTTCGGGGGCGACGTCATGAAGGAGCTTGCGGTCGAGGAGTGGGCCGGTGCAAGCCCGCTCTACGGGAATCGCCTGCGCCAGATCATGGACATCGAAGGCGACGGCGTGTCGGCCATCTTCAAGGTCCTCCAGCTCGACCCGGGCTTCCCCCACCACTACATGGACGTCCACTACGAGGTGATCGACGAAAGTCACGGCTACTTCGAGCTGGCTCACTGCGGGGCGCTCATGGATGCCGAGCCCTTCGGCGACGTCATGGTGACGAACATGTGCCACCACATCGAGGATGGCACCTTCGACGTCACCGCTCAGGCGGTGAACCCGAAGGCCCGCATCAGGCCCGTCCACCGTCCGCCGCGGATGCCGAGCGACCGGTCGCCGCACTGTCGGTGGGAGGTCGTCATCGACGACGACACCGAGACCCTGCCCGTGGCCGACATCACTCGCATCACCGCCGGCACCACCGCCGCCACCTTCGCCTTCCCCCCCATGCGCGACGGCACCCCCCACATCCCCGATCCCGAGGCCGCCGCGTGACGGGTTTGGCCGAGATGGAACCGGCCGAGATGGAGAACGCCGACGCGGCCGAGACGACGCGCCGGCGCCTCACGACCAAGCAGGCGGAGGTTGTGCAGCGCCTGGTGGACGCCGCTGCCGACGAGGCGCGCGAGCGGGGGTACGAAGGAATGACGGTGCGCAGTGCGTCGCGCCGTGCCGGCGTGGCTCCGGCCACCGCCTATACGTACTTCGCGTCGAAGGACCACCTTCTGGCTGAGGTTCTGTGGCGGCGGTTCCACACCCTGCCCGACGTCGTCTCCCCGGCCGGATCGAGCGCTCTCGATCGGGTGAGGAGCGCGCTCGACGATCTCGGCCTGTTCATGGCCGACGATCCGCTGCTGGCGGCGGCCTGCACCACCGCGCTCCTCGGCGCCGGTCCCGACGTCCGGGCGCTGCGCGTCCGGTTCGGCGCCGAGCTCCATGCCCGGATCGCCTCGGCCCTCGGGCCCGATGCCGATCCCACCACCCTGCTCGGCCTCGATCTCGCCTACTCCGGCGCCATGCTGTGGGCCGGAATGGGCCACCTGCCCTATGCGGCTGTCCCCGATGCTCTGGCCGACGTGGCCCGTGTCCTCCTCGAGGGCGTCCGATGACCACGGGTACCGTCCTCCCCCTGCAATACAGCCCGTACGACTACCAGATGCACGAAGACCCGTATCCCACCTACGCCCGGATGCGCGACGAGGCCCCGCTCTACCGCAACGACGATCTCGACTTCTGGGCCCTGTCCCGTCATGACGATGTGCTCACGGCCTTCCGGAACCCGGCCCAGCTGTCGAATCGTTTCGGAGTCTCCCTCGACCCCGCCGCCTACGGGCCCGACGCCCATCGCGCCATGTCGTTCCTGGCCATGGACCCGCCCGACCACACCCGGATGCGCTCGCTCGTCTCCAAGGCGTTCACCCCCCGCCGCGTGGCCGAGCTCGAGGAAGGTGTGCGGAAGCTGGCCGTCGAGCATGTCGACGCCGCCGTCGAACACGACACCTTCGACTTCGTGGCCGACTTCGCCGGTCTGCTGCCCATGGACGTCATCTCGGAGATGATCGGAGTTCCCCGTGCCGACCGAGCCGAGCTCCGGCGTTTGGCCGATCTCCTCATGCACCGCGTCGAGGGACTCAACGACGTCCCACCCGAAGGTGTCGAAGCCGCTTTCGCCATGGCCGGGTACTTCGGCGAGATGGTGCGCATCCGACGGACCCGGCCGTCGGACGACCTCACCTCGGCGCTTCTGTGCGCTGACCTCGGAGGGGACCGGCTCATCGACGACGAGATCATCTCGTTTCTCTTCCTGATGGTCGTGGCCGGCAACGAGACGACCACCAAACTGCTGGCCAACGCCTGGTACTGGGGCTGGCGGTTCCCCGACGAACGGGCGAAGGTCTTCGCCGACCCGGGCCGGATCCCCGACTGGGTTGAGGAGACGTTGCGCTTCGACACCTCGTCGCAGATGCTCTTGCGGGTGACGACCGGCGACGTCGAGCTCCACGGCCGGGTCCTGCCCGACGGTGAACGGGTGCTCCTGCTCGTCGGCTCGGCCAACCGCGACCCCCGTTGCTTTCCCGACCCCGATCGCTACGACGTCGACCGTGACACCTCGAAGCTCGTCAGCTTCGGGAGCGGCCGCCACTTCTGCCTGGGCGCCGCCCTAGCCCGCCTGGAGGGTCGGGTCGGTCTGCAGGAGCTTCTGAAGCGGATCGACGGCTACGAGATTGACCCGGGGGGCGTCGACCGGGTGCACTCCATCAATGTGCGGGGCTTCGCCCGCCTGGTCACCGCAGTGTCGGTTCATTGAGCGCCGCGGAGTCGCTCATGTCCCGGTACATACCCCATCCCGAACGTCGTCCCGCCATCGTCACCGGCGCCTCGTCGGGAATCGGTCTCGCCACCGCCCGGGCCCTCGCCGCCCGGGGTCACCCGGTCGTTCTCGGTGCTCGACGAGTGTCGCGATGCGAGGAGTTCGCCCTCGAGATTTCCAAGGACGGAGGAGAGGCCCGCGCCTTCGAGCTCGACTTGGCCGACCAGGGGTCGATCGCGTCATTCGTCGAGAGAGCAGGCGACGCCGTCGGGGACATCGACGTCCTCGTCTCGTGTGCCGGGCAGAACCTCCCGGACTCGACGGTCGACACATCGCCGGGTGCCTTCGCCACCATGATGGGGGTCAACGTGATCGGCCCCCATGAGATGGTCGGTCTGTTGATGCCGGGAATGGTCGGGCGCCACCACGGCGACATGGTCTTCGTCACTTCCGAGTCCGTGCGCTCCCCCCGCCCGCTCAACAAGGCCTATGTGGCGTCGAAATGGGGTCTCGAGGGCTACGCCCGCACCCTCCAGATGGAGCTCGAGGGTACGGGGGTACGCGCCTCCATCGTGCAGCCCGGCCAGACGCTGTCCGAGATGGGCTCGGACTGGGACGGCGAGGCCACCACTGAGATCCTCGACCTCTGGGTGCGTTGGGGCTTGGCCCGCCACAGCCACTTCCTCGATGCTGCCGCCGTGGCCAACGCCGTGGTGACCGTGGTCGAGGCCCCGGTGGGCACGCACCTCACCATGATCGAAGTCCAGCCCGAGGCACCAGTGCGTCGGGACCCGCCGACAAGCGGAGGCACACCATGACCACCAACGTCGAGCTGCGCGAGCCGCCTCAAGTCTCGGGAGGCGAGCACGAGCACGGACATCTCGAAGAGTTGCGGTGCGATCCCATCGGTCTCATGCAGCGGACCCGAGCGGAGTGTGGCGACGTCGGCCAGTTTCGACTGGCCGACAAAGAGGTCGTGCTCTTGACGGGAGCCGAGGCCAACGAGTGGTTCTTCCGGGCGCCCGAAGAGCTGCTCGACCAGGCCGAGGCGTACCCGTTCATGACGCCCATCTTCGGCGAAGGGGTCGTCTTCGACGCACCCCCGGAGCGCCGGCGCGAAATGCTCCACAACCAGTCGCTGCGTGACAAGTTCATGCGAGGCCACGCGTCGACGATCTCCGACGAGGTCGCGACCATGGTCACGGGCTGGTCCGCCACGGGCACCATCGACCTGCTCGACTGGTTCGCCGAGCTCACCATCTACACGTCCTCTGCCTGTCTCATCGGACCGAAGTTCCGCCGCGACCTCGACCAGCGTTTCGCCCGGCTGTACCACGACCTCGAACAGGGAACCGACGCTCTCGCCTACGTCGATCCCTACGCCGACATCGAGACCTTCCGCCGCCGCGACGCGGCGCGCCTCGGTCTGGTGGATCTCGTCCAGAGGATCATGGATCGCCGCGTCGACGGACCGGAGGCCACCGACGAGGACCGCGATCTCCTCGACGTCCTGATGTCGATCAGAGACGAGCACGGAGGACCCCGGTTCTCCACCGACATGGTGACCGGCATGTTCATATCGATGATGTTCGCCGGGCATCACACCACGTCGGGTACGGCGGCGTGGACGCTCATCGAGCTCCTGCGCCATCCCGACGTCTTGGCCACCGTCATCGACGAGCTCGACGCTCTGTACGCCAACGGCGAAGAGGTCAGCTACCAGGCGCTTCGGGCCATGCCCCGACTCGAGTCGGCCATCAAAGAGGCGCTGCGTCTTCACCCGCCGCTCATTCTCGTGTTGCGGGTGGCCAAGGAGGAGCTCGAGATCGAAGGTTTCCGGATCTCGCCCGGCAAGCTCGTGGGGGCCAGCCTGGCCGTATCGAACCGGATCCCCGAGGACTTCCCCGACGCCGATGCCTTTGTTCCCGAGCGCTACCTGGAACCGCGCTCGGAGGACCGGCTGAACCCGTGGACATGGATTCCCTTCGGTGCCGGACGACACCGTTGCGTGGGGGCGCCGTTCGCCATGATGCAGTTGAAGGCCATCTTCTCGGTGCTCCTGCGGGGCTGGGAGTTCGAGCTGGCGCAGCCGTCTCACACCTACGTCAACGACCACTCGAAGATGGTCGTGCAGCTCCAGCAGCCCTGTGCCGTGCACTACCGTCGGCGGAGCGCCGGATCGGAGGGGTCCACGGCGTGAGGATCGTCGTCGACCGCGATCTGTGCCAGGGCCACGGGGTGTGCGAGTCGGAGGCGCCGGACGTCTTCTCCGTGTCGAAGAAAGGAGTCCTCACCGTCATCGATGAGAACCCGGCCGAGGAGTTGCGTCCGAAGGTCGAACAAGCTGTGGCCTTCTGTCCCACGAAGGCATTGAGAATCGAGGAGGACTGAGACGTGCCGTCATTTCCGTACGAGGAGCTCCAGCAGATGGTCGACCGGTGGCTCGACGTCAACAGGCGCGCCCAGGATGCCGGTGACTGGCGGCCGATGGCCGACATGTATACCGAGGACGCCACCTACGGCTGGAACATAGGACCCCACGAGGAGTTCATGGCTGTCGGGCGCACCGAGATCCGCGACATCGCCCTGGGCCTCGAAATGGGTGGGCTCGACGGCTGGACGTACCCCTATCAAAAGGTCCTGATCGACCCGCAGCAGGGCGAGGTCATCGGCCTGTGGAAGCAGATCGCCGACGGGAAATGCCCCGACGGCTCGGCCTACGAGATCGCCGGTCTCGGGGGCAGCTGGTTCCGCTACGCGGGGAACTGGCAATGGTCCTGGCAGCGGGACTTTTTCGACGTCGGCAATGCCACGTCGCTTTTCATCGAGATGATCAAGGCCGACGCCCTCTCGGACGGGATGAAGCGCCGGATCGAACGAGCCTCGTCGGGCGAGCTGCTCCCCGGCCACTACCGGCTGGGTGACTCTCCCGCCGGGCTGTGGGACTAAAGCTCACGATTCCCTAACACTGGCGCCGACAACTCCTCACCTGTCGGCGGTTCACTGGTGCGATGCCGCCTATCGAACCGCCGCGCCCTGCACACTCCCGGGCGCGGCGCAAGGGACATGGCAGGCTGGTGTCGTGACTCCGCACTCCGACACGATCATCGTCGTCGAGGATGACCACCACATCTCCGACCTGGTGGCCATGTACCTCCGCCGCGAGGGCTTCCGGGTCCTCCAGGCCGACGATGCCGAGCACGGGCTGACCTATATCGACCGCGAGCGCCCCGCCCTCCTGATCGTCGACATCGGGCTCCCCGGCGAGCTCGACGGCCTGGAGCTGTGCCGCCAGGTCCGCAAGACCAGCGACGTCGCTGTCATCATCCTCACGGCCCGGGACGACGAGATCGACCGGGTCCTCGGACTCGAGCTGGGCGCCGACGATTACGTGACCAAGCCGTTCTCTCCCCGCGAGCTGGTGGCCCGGGTGAGGGCCATCCTCCGCCGAGCCGGCGGAGTCGGTGCCAAAGCGGAGCCCACCACGACGGAGATCGGCGCCGTCGTGGTCGACACCGGACGGCGCGAGGTCTTGTGTGCCGGGAACGTCGTCGCCATGACGACGCGCGAGTTCGATCTCCTGGCCTACCTCGCGGCCAACCGCGGGCTGGCCCTGTCCCGCCGGCAATTGTTGGACGGCGTGTGGGGCGAGGGTTGGTACGGCGACGAGCGGACGGTCGACGTCCACGTGCGCCAGCTGCGCAAGAAGCTCGGCGACGAGTTACCGCTCACCACGGTGTGGGGCGTGGGTTACCGTCTCGGCTGAGCCGGGCAGACCCTCTCGCATGCGCCGACGCCTCACGATCGCCATCCTGGCTGTTGTCATTGGCACCCTTGTTCTCACCACGGCGGGCAGCCTCTTCCTCGTTCGGAGGGCCGGCACGTCCACGGCGGAAACGGAGACCGTCCAGGAGGCAACCTCGGTGGGGCAGCTGGTGTCGGCGGGGGACCTCGCCGCCGACGTCGGCTTGGGTGCGAAGGTCCGGGCCGCCCGGGTGCTCCGGGCCTTGAAAGTGGTCGGCTCCTACCAGTACTTCGGTGCCGTCGGGCTCACCCCGTCAGGACAGTTCGAAGCCCTGCCGGCTCCTCTCACCCCGTCACTGGTGAGCGGACAGGCGCTCGAGAACAACCAGACCGTGTCGGGCAGCGCTGACGGTGTCGTCTTCGCCGTCGTCCCCGTCGCCCTCACCGTCCGGCAACGGGTCAACCTCGGCATCCCCATAGGCGACGACGCCGTGCTCCTCGCCATCCGCGCCGTGCACGACCCGGTCAACGGGTTGCCTTACTTCCTGCTCGTCGCCGGGGGCGCTCTGCTCGTCGCCGCCGTGGTCGCCTCGGGGCTGGCCCGTCGCATCAGCGCTCCCCTCGTACGGGCGGTCACGACCACTGGAGAATTGGCCGGGGGTGACTTGACGGCGAGGGTCCCGGTCAGTCCCCACGACTACCCCGAGCTGACCGAGTTGGCCGACGCCATCAACACCATGGGCGACAGCTTGAGTCGCTCCCAGAATCTCGAACGCCAATTCCTGCTGTCTGTCTCCCATGAGCTGCGGACGCCTCTCACCTCGATCATCGGCTACGCCGATGCCATCGCCGACGGGACGACCGAGGACACCGCGGCGGCCACCGCCGTCATCGGATCCGAAGCCCGGCGACTCGGTCGCCTGTTGCAGGATCTGCTCGATCTCGCCCGACTCGACGCCCAGAATTTCTCCCTCGACGTCCAACGCGTCGAATGCGCCGAGGTGGTCAGCCTCACCGCCGCCGGTTTCCGGCCGGAGGCCGAGAACCTCGGACTCGAGCTGATCACGGCCGTCCCCCCCGACGCCGGCCTGTGGGCGGACGTCGACCCCGACCGGCTCAGCCAGGTGGTAGCCAACCTGACGGAGAACGCCTTCAAACACGCGGGAACCCGGGTGGTGGTGGGTGCCGGGGTGGTGGGCACGTCGATCGCCATCTGGGTCTTGGATGACGGCCCGGGGATCGCCGCCGGGGACCTTCCCCGCGTCTTCGAACGACACTTCACCTCCGACCGGTCCACCGGCCGGCGGCTCGGATCCGGGCTCGGTCTGGCCATCGTGTCCGAACTGGTGGCGGCCATGAAGGGGGTGGTCACGGCGGAGTCCCCCGTGATCGACGGCCGGGGCACCCGGATGACGATCTGGTTGCGACCTCCAGGGGCCGGGGCCTGAAAGAAGCCTTCGTTGGGAAAACGGTGGGAATCGCTTGTTCAAGTCGCCTTCCCGGGATGTCGACGCCTTCATGTCGGCTTGTCGGTCAAGGGGGCGTGCGCCATGGAACTGAGGCTGAGACGGCTCCTGCCGCGGCAATTCACGGACTGGCACGGCCGGTACATGATCGAAGGCGATCCCGAGGAGCGCTGGCGCCAGTGCCGGGTGGTGGACGTGTCGACGCTGGGCGCCGGACTCGAGCTCTTCGATGTCACCCCCGACGAGATGGCCGGGCAGACCATCATCTTGTCGGTCGACCTCCGGGGTGAGGTCAAGCACGCGGTGGCCGACCGCAGCGACGGGCTCAGGGTGGGCATCCAATTCGAGGATCTCACCGATGCCGAAAGCACCTATGTCAAGTCACTGGTGAGACTCCAGGCACTCTGGTAACGGCAGCGGAGGAGAAGAAGTCGCCGTCGAGGTGGGCCGTGTCGTTGAACCGCCGCAAGATCCACTTTTGCGGTGTGATCACGACATAGGAGATTGAACCGTTGTCGGCTCCGGTAAAGGCAAAGGGCTCGGATCCGGTCGCCTGAGCCAGCAGTTCACCGATGGTGCCGCCGTGGGAGAACACCGCTACCCGCTGGTCTCTATGGGCGGCGGCGATCCTCTCGACGGCACTGCGCACCCGCCGCCTGAAGGATGCGGCCGGCTCGGCTCCCGGGATCACGTCCCAGCGTTGCTCCTCGTGCATCCGAAGGGCCACCGGGTCGCGGTCTGCCACCTTCTTGCGCAACAGGCCACCCTCCCACTCCCCCACGAACACCTCCCGTAGGTCCGGCTCGACCACGGGCTCGAGGCCGAGGCTCTGTGCCAACGGTTCGGCGGTCTGGGAAGTACGGCGCAACGAAGTGACGTAGATGGCGTCGATTCGCTCGTGGGAAAGACGCTCGCACACTTTCTGCGCCTGCAGGCGGCCGTCGGGTGCCAGACCGGGGTCGCCCTGGCCCTCGATCAGAGGGAACGGTCGTCCGTCCGTGGCCGGCTCGGATTCCCCATGGCGCACGAGAAGGATCTCGGTGGCTCCCGGCGGCGGTGCGAATCGAAGCTGTCGGTACTGTCGGGTAGAGGCCAAGGTCAGCGCTTCCCCGTGTAGGCACGGCCTTCGTGGCCCACCAGCGACACGAGGTTGCCGAGCGCGATGTTGACGTCGACCAGATGGAGTCCCCAGGTCGGACCGAGGGTCTCCGTGCCGAGCGGCCGCCTGTCACCTGCGTGGATCGGGGCGCTCACCTGCAGCCAACTGGCGCCGGCGCTGTCCTCGCACTGGCCCCGGTAGAGATCCGGCTCGGTGACCCAGGGCGTCGACACCTTCGGGACTGCGAGAAGCGCGATGCCTGCGATTTGGCCACCGCCGTCTCGGCCGGATCGATGTGGAGGTTGGCCAGAGCCCCGGACTGCGCGCTCACGGTCGGGTAGACGTAGAAACAGTCGATGCCCGGGTGCGGGGCATCGGTCGCCTGTTCGACGTAGGTAGGTCCGGACGGTGGGGCGACGGTCGCCGTGAGGCTCGAGGTACAGGGGTCATCGGCCTGCCCCGGTCGACAGAGCCATTCGACACCGGCGGCATCGGTGTCGGCCGGGTTGGCTCCATTGGCCAGGGCCGTCTTCTGCGCCGCCGTGAGCGTTCCGGTGGCGGCCGACGGGAGAGGCGCCCGGGTCGATGTCGTGGTGACGGAGGCGTGCGACGATCCCGAGCTGCAGGCCGACAGAACGAGACCGATAGCGGCGAGGACGCCGAGCAGCGTCGTGCCGCGTCGAAGCAGACCAGGAAGGACCATCTCGGCCGCCGCTCAGCCGTGCTGCCAGACGCGGTTCGAGATGCTCCGTATGCCGGTCAGGGCGGCTTCGTCCAGCAGGGCAAGGTCGTCGGTGTCGATACTCCACCCGAGAGCGCCGGCATTCTCCTGCGCCTGGGCGGAGTTCTTGGCTCCGGGGATGGGGACGGCACCCTTGGCCATCACCCAGTTGAGCGCCACCTGGCTCGGCTTCTTCCCCCCATGCTTCTCTCCTATGGTCCGCAGCTGCGCCACCACGGTGTCGACAATCTCCATCGGATGATTGGAGAAGGTTCTCTTGCCGGGAGGAGGATTGTCCGTCGAGTACTTCCCTGTGAGTCGGCCCTGACCGATGGGCGAATAGGCGAGGGGGACGACACCCAGCTCGACGCAGGCGGCCAGAAGGCCTCCGGTCTCTGGGACACGTCGCAGCAGTGAGAACTCGATCTGATTGGTGGCCAGCTTCAGGCCCCGCTTGTCGAGCTCGGCGGCAATGGAACGGGTCTCCTTCACGGAGTAGTTGGACACTCCCACCGCCTTCACGAGGCCGGCCTCGCGCGCCGCCGCCAGCGCGTCGGCCAGGGCGGCGTGGGAACGGAGGCTTATGGGTCCGTGGATCTGGTAGAGGTCGATGCTGGACACGCCCAGACGACGCAGAGAGGCGCGCAATGATTTCAACAATGCCCCCTTGACGTTCAGCTTCCAAGGCGACGGCATGAACTTGGTGGCCAACACGACCGATGCCGACCGGGACGCATCGCGGCCCCGCATCTGACCGATGATCCGTTCACTCTCGCCCCCTCCGTACACCTCGGCGGTGTCGAAGAAGGTGACGCCGGCGTCGATGGAGGTGTCCCACGCCCCTTCGATCGATCCGATGGTCAGATCAGCGTCGTATCCACCCATGCCCCAGGTGGACCGGTCACCCCAGGCCCACGTCCCTACCCCGAGAAGGGGGATGGAGACATCGCTGCCGGCCAGCACGTACGAGTCGGGGCTCATGGGGCGCACCGTATCCCTTTACCAGCCGCGCAGGTCGACCGGCCAGGTCTCGAGCACGTCGTCTCCGTCGACGACGAACATTCTCTCGTGCAGAGCAACAGTGGGGTCGACGTGAGCCGGGGTCACGCGGATGCGGTCGCCGACTCTGACCGGTCGGCCCGGTTCGAAGGTCACATGCTCGTCCGAGCAGAACCACACTTTGGAACCATCGACGGTCGGATCTCCGTGGTCCATGGCCAGAGCCTTCAGCCCGCAGTCGGCCACGGCCCAGCCCCGGGACACCGAGATGACGGTCGCTTCGACGTGGAGAGCCAGGCGGAATGGGAGCCCGAGCTCGGCGTAGGCTGTGTCCATCAACGCATAGGAACCGGCCTGGATCTCGGTGGCCCAGGTGTTGATGTCGTAGGTCCCGGTTCCGCCGGCGGAGACCAGGTCGCCACCGACGTCAGCATGGGCGGCGAGCAACGCCTCCATGGCCGGCCTGATCATGTCGATCCGTTTGGCCCTCTCCTTCAGACCCACGATGTGGCCCTCGTATCCCATCACGCCACGCACCTCGAGGCCCTGCGCCCGGGCCGAATCGGCCAGCCGTCCCGCGTCAGAGGGGTCGCACCCGCAGCGTGGAAGCCCCACGTTCACGTCAATGACCACCTCGGCGACGCCTCCGGTCGCTGCCGCCGAGATCGTCTCGTGCGAATCGACGGCCAGTGTCACACGGGCACCGAGCCGAGCCAGTCGTCCCAGGCGGCCGGCATCGGCCACCTCGTTAGCCAGGAGCAGGTCCTCACCGAGGCCGGCCCGGGCCATTCCTTCCATCTCGGCCAGCGTGGCGCAGGTGAATCGGCGGTGCCCATGGTCCGATTGTCTCTTGGCCAGGGCGGTGCATTTGTGGGCCTTCACGTGAGGCCGCAGGCGGTCGCCGGGAAGAGCGGTCGCCATCGCCGCCAGGTTGTCCTCGAGGACCGACGCGTCGACGAGGAGGGCGGGGGTCGTCAGTTCGCCCGTTCTCACTCGGCCGCCTTCCCGACTGTCACGACATCCATGGCCGGTCCACAGTACCGGGCCGTCCGGTTCTCCGAGCCATGGCCCTGGCAATGACGCCAGACTGTCGGTCATGGATGAAGATGAGAAGCAGGCGGCGCCTGGCGAGAGGCTCATCGGGGCCACGAAGGTCCGACGACTCGTCACCGGGCTCACGGTCGACGAAAAGGCATCTCTGACCGCAGGCCAGGATCTGTGGACCGTCCCGGGGGTCGAACGCATGGGTATCCCGCCGCTGGGCGTCACCGACGGACCGAACGGAGCGCGTGGGAAGACGCTGCCGGGGCCCGAGGCACAGCGCACGACCTGCGTTCCGTGTGGATCAGCGCTGGGTGCCACCTGGGATCCCGACCTCGTCCGTAGCGTCGGTGCGCTCCTGGGCGCCGAGGCCCGGGCCAAGGGATGTCACGTGCTCCTGGCCCCGACCGTGAACATTCCCCGGTCACCGCTGGCGGGACGCAATTTCGAGTGTTACTCCGAGGATCCGCTTCTCTCCGGGACGTTGGCGGCGGCCTTCATCGACGGAGTGCAGGCGCAGGACGTGGCGACAACCGTGAAGCACTTCGTCGGCAACGACGCCGAATTCGAGCGCTACACGATGAGCTCGGTGATCGACGAACGCACCCTTCGGGAGATCTATCTGGTGCCCTTCGAGCTTGCCGTCACGAAGGGCCGCGCCCTCGGGGTCATGACGGGTTACAACCGGCTGAACGGGATGTGGTGTTCGGAGCACCGGGAGCTCCTGACCGACATCCTGAGAGGAGAATGGGGCTTCGACGGCTTCGTGCTGACCGACTGGTTCGGGGTGGCATCGACTGTGGGTTCCCATGTCGCCGGCGTGGACCTCGAGATGCCGGGGCCGGGCCGCGCCTACGGGGCGGCGCTGGCCGATGCCGTGCGCTACGGCTCCGTGACCGAGTCGGATCTCGACGAACAGGTGGGACGGCTGCTGTCGGTCTACGACCGGCTGGGTCTCCTCGACACCGACAACCCCGAAGAGGTGCCGCCGCGGCCGGCACCGGAGCGGCGCACCACCGTGGCGCGCAGGGCGGCGGTGGCGTCCATCGTCCTGCTCAAGAACACCGGCCTCCTGCCCCTGTCGGCGGAGGTCAACCGGGTGGCGGTGCTGGGCCCCAATGCCGACCGGGCCGTCCTCATGGGAGGCGGGTCCGCCGGTGTCGAGCCGGATCACCGGACGAGTCCCCTCGACGCCCTACGGACCAAGCTCGGCGACGGCGTCGCCATTGTCCACGAACCGGGTGTGGATCTTTCCCGAACGACGTCCACTCTTCGCATCCCGTTGGTGGCGCAGTATTTCGGCGCCTTCGACTGCGCCGGAGACGTCGTGCACAACGCCGAGCTGCACGCCACCGAGCTCGCACACCTGGGACCACCCGTTCCCGCTCTGACCGGTCCGTTCTCGCTGCGTGCCACCGGGGTATACCGACCGGCCGAGACGGGCCGCTACATCTTTACGTTGACGCAGGTCGGACGGGCCAGAGTGCTCGTCGATGGCACCGTGATCCTCGACGGATTCGAAGAGTCGTTGCCCCGGGGTCCGAGCTTCATGGGTCTCGGTTCGAAGGAGATGACACACGAGCTCGAACTCGAGGGCGGCCGGGATGTCACCATCACGGTCGAGTACGACACGCTCGGGGCGCAAGGGTTCTTCGCCTTCAGGGTGGGATGCCGGTGGATGGCCCCACCCGATCTGATCGAACGTGCCGTTGCCGCTGCCGCTGCCGCCGACGTTGCCGTCGTCGTGGTCGGGACCTCCAACGAATGGGAGTCGGAGGGTTTCGACCGGGAGACTCTCGTCCTGCCCGTTGACCAGGACGACCTTGTCCGGCGGGTGGCCGCCGTCAACGGCAAGACGGTGGTCGTCGTGAACACCGGTGCTCCGGTGGCGATGCCGTGGGTGGACCACGTGGGCGCCGTGGCCCAGGTGTGGTTCGGGGGCCAGGAAATGGCCGGGGCACTGGCCGACGTGCTCGTCGGGGACGAGGATCCTGGTGGCCGGCTACCCGTGAGCTTTCCGAGGCGCGTCGAGGACACCCCCGCGTTCCCCACCTTTCCGGGCGAACGCAGCGAATTGCGCTACGGGGAGGGCCTGCTCGTCGGTTACCGCTGGTACGAACAACGACGGATCGGCGTCACCTTCCCGTTCGGCCACGGGTTGTCGTATACGACATTCCGGATCGGTGAACCGGAGCTCTCGGCGGTCACTTTCACACCCGGCGACGAACTCATTGTCACGGTGCCCGTCACCAACAGCGGTGGTCGCGACGGCACGGAGGTCGTCCAGTGCTACGTGGAGCCGCCGCCCACCGGTGAACTCTTCCGGCCCGCCAAGGAGCTGAAGGCCTTCGGGAAGATCCGGGTCGACCCCGGTCAGACGGGGATCGTACGCCTCGACCTGTCTGACCGTTCTTTCGCCTGTTGGGACCCGGGTACGAGCGAGACAACCCGCCTGCGATCGCGCCTGCCTCTCGGGAACATGGTCAAAACGGGCGGCCCCGACCGTCGAGCCGGGTGGCGGATCGACCCGGGCCTGTATGTGCTCCATGTCGGTCGATCGTCGGTCGACATCGCGTGGACCGTCCCCGTGACCGTCACCGTGGTCAGGTAGGCCCCGTCGCCGGCGAGGCCTCAGCGTTTCGGGCGCCGCAAGGCGGACGACCGGTCGCCGTGTTCGTCGGCCGACTGGCAGCGCATGCAGAGAAGGGCCCACGGAACAGCCTGAAGACGGTCCTCACCGATGGCCTCGCTGCAGGACTCACACCGGCCGAAGCGATTCTCGTCGATCAGGACGAGTGCGTGGCGGATGGAGGTGGCCGTGAGGGCCAGGCTGTCGGCCAGTTGGTTGTTGGTGCGGTCCTCCACCACCTGGGCCACATAGTCCCCGGCGCGCTTGCCGAATCCGGGGCGCTCCCCGCTCGGCGTCGCCGCCCGCCGGCGCTCGGCCAACTCTGCCTCGACCTGCGCCAGATGCTCCTCGAGGACACGCCGGTACTCCTGGGTGGACACGGCGGGTCGCCGCTATGAGCCGAGGCCGGCGAGCTCAGCGCTCAGCTCCCACAGGTGCCGGGCGGCGTGGGCGTCGAGGGCGAAGGGGGCCGGGGTCTTCTCCTTACAGTCGACGAAATACTTCCCGGTGACGCCCTCGGCCTCGTCGGAGGCGGCCAACCAGATCGCCGTGGCCGCCCCCTTCTGCGGAGACCGGGCGAAGGGGCGGCTCACCATGATGCCGAGTCGGAGCCATTTGGTATCCCCGCTCATTGCGAAGCCGGAGGCCACGAATCCGGGGTGAAGGGCATTCACCGTCACCTCCGTGTCCGCCAGCCGCCGGGCCAGCTCGAACGTGAAGTAGAGATTCATCAGCTTGGTGGCGCTGTAGACGAAAGAACCGCGGTACGGCCGGCCCATCCACTGGAGATCGTTGAAATCGAGACCACCCTTGGCCTGGGTATGGCCCCACGACGACAGGACGACAATCCGGGCCGGGGCACTCTGGACCAGACGGTCAAGGAGTAGCTGACTGAGCAGGAAATGGCCGAGGTGATTGGCCTGGAACTGCGATTCGAAGCCGTCCTCGGTCTCCGTCCGACGCGACAACACGCCGCCGGCGTTCAGATCCAGCACGTGGATCTCGTCGAGACGCTCGAGCAGGTCGGCGGCGCATGACCGCACGGAGGACAAGCTGGCTAGATCGAGGGTCACGCACTCGACGGCGTCGTTGCCGCTCGCACGGCGGATGTCGGCGACCGCCGCCGCTCCCCGGCCGGGGTTGCGCGACGCGATCACGACGCGCGCTCCCAGACGTGCCAGTGCCTCGGCCGTCGCCTTGCCGATACCGCTGTTACCGCCGGTGATGACGACGGACCTCCCGGTCATGTCGCTGACATTCGAGCAGTTGCCGGCCACCGGCGACAGGTTACCGGGATTGCTCGCATCCCCCCTCGTCCGGAAGTACCCTGGCGACGCTGACACCGACGTCAGAGACAGAGGCGGGGACTCTGCCCACTGCGGAAGTCACGAGAGGAAAGCCATGCGACGAGCGGCGGGCAACGGCGACAAGGTGCACAAGGCACGGTGGGTGGTAGGCGGTCTCACCGCCATGTCGCTGGTGCTGGTGGCGTGCGGCGGCGGTGGCACCCCCCAGGCATCTTCGAACGCGGGGACACCCAACCCCAACGGTGTTCTGCGCTTCGGGGTGGACCTGAACAACGGATTCTCGAATGACTTCGACCCCGGCACCGGCCTCAATGACTGCTCGTTCCAGGAACTGTCACAGATCTACTCGAGCGTCACGTACGAACCACCGGGCGCCCAGGGCAACCAGGAGATCCTCCCCGGTATCGCCCAGAGCTGGCAGATCTCGGGTTCGACGTTGACCCTGCACCTCCGCCCCGGCGTCAAGTTCTCCAACGGTGAAGCCGTCAACGCCGACGCCGTCATGAAGAGCATCGAGCACGTTCGTAAGAGCCCCCTGCGAACGTCGCTCGAGGCCATCGTGAGCATGACCCCCACCAACGCCACCACTCTCGTTCTCCAGCTGAAGCAGCCCCCCACCCCCGGTGACCTCCTCCTTGCCTTCAGCTTCATCGACGGCATGATCATGGCGCCATCATCCATAGCGACAGCAGCCACGACGCCGATCGGCTCGGGACCGTTCATCTTGAAGAGCTACCAACCGGGCTCGTCGATCGACCTCGTGGCCAACAAGAATTACTTCGACAAGTCGGCCTACAAGTTGGGAGGGGTCGATTTCGTACAATTGACCGCCGGCCCCCAGGCGATCGGGGCCCTGATCGACGGGGCCGTCGACATGATCGAGCTCATGCCCCAGGACTATCCGACGGCCAAGGCCAACCCGAACATCGGCATCGCCGTCACGCAGTCCTACGAGTACATGTTGATGCAACTGCGCGAGAACACGCCACCGTTCAACAACGCGAAGGTGCGTGCCGCCCTCGAGTACGCCATCAATCGCCAGGTGCTGAACAAGGCGGTCCTCGACGGCCTGGGCCAGCCCGCCTACCAACCCTTCCCCAGCTCGTCGCCCGGATACAACAAGACGATCGGTAACCAGTACACCTATAAGCCGGCCACTGCCAAGGCCATGCTGGCCCAGGCCGGATTCCCCCAAGGGGTGAGCTTCGATCTGGTGTTCCCCGCCGGCGAAGCCGAGTTTCAGAGCGCGGCGACCATCATGCAGAATGAGCTCGCTCCGGCCGGCTTCCACGTGAACATCACCCAAATCCCCGGCGGCGACCTCTTCACCCAGGTCTACGAGAAGGGACAAGGCAACGCCATCCTCATCGAGAACTCCTCGAACGGACCCGATCTGGCGAACAACTTCGAGAGCGAGTACGAGGGCACCGGCTTCGTGTCCATAGCTCTCGGATCACACAACGCACAGGTGACACAGCTCGTCCAGACAGCGTCGAATTCGATCTCGGCGACGGTGCAGGGGCCGCTCATGCAAAAGGCATCCCAGATCGTCATGGCACAGGGCCTCGAGATCCCCATCGCCTTCATCCCCGAGATCGTGGCGTACAACAAGACACGCGTGGGAGGCAAAGTCGTGGCTCCCATCGGTTACTGCAAGGCCAACCTGCAGGGTATCTACATCAAGAAATGACCTGAGCTCGTCTTCATGGCGTCCGGTGGATCGTTACTCTCCTTCGTCGCACGGCGGCTCCTGATCACCATTCCGCTACTGCTCGTCATTTCCCTAGCTGTGTTCAGCCTGGTACTCCTGCTGCCCGGTGATCCGGCACTGACCTTGGCCGGTGGCGTTCATGCCAAAGCCTCGACGGTGGCGCAGATCCGCCGGCAGCTTCATTTGAACCAGGGGTTCTTCTCCCAGTACTGGTTGTGGCTGAGCAACGTCCTGCGGGGCAACCTGGGCCATTCCCTCTTCACCCCGGCCAGTGTGCCTTCCTCGAGCGTCTCCGCCGGAATCCGGATCCGCTTCCCGGTGACGCTTTGCATCGCCGCCGGGGGCATGGTCACGGCGGTGCTTATCGGACTTCCCGCCGGCATCGTGGCCGGCCTGCGTCCGCGTTCATGGGCCGATCGCATCGTCACGGCCGTGAGCAGCCTGGGTGTGGCCATGCCCGACTTCTGGCTGGCCATGTTGCTTGTGATCCTCCTGGCCATTCACGCCCATCTCCTTCCCCCCCTCGGCTACACGCCCTTCGCAACCTCGCCCTTGGCCTGGTTCCAACACCTCCTTCTGCCGTGGTTGGCGCTCGGTTTCGGTGGGGCGGCCACCGTGGCCCGCCAGATCAGGGGTTCACTGATCGACACGCTCGACCAGGACTACATGCGCACGGCCATGGCCAAAGGGCTCTCGCCCATCCGGATCGTCGGCAAACACGCACTGAAGAACGCCATCAGTCCGGTGGTGACGATCGTCGGCATCCAGTTCGGCTATCTCCTCGGCGGGACGTTCATCATCGAGAACATCTTCTCGTTACCCGGGATCGGCACGTACATGATCCAGGCCATCAGCACCAAGGATCTCCCCATTGTCCAGGGGGTGGCTCTTCTCACAGCCGTGGCCTTCGTGGTCATCAATGTCATCGTCGACATCCTCTACGCATACCTCAACCCGAAGGTGCGACTGGCGTGAGCACACTCCTACCCCCTGGTAGCGGTGATCCACTCGTGACGGGCCCCGATACCCCGGCTTGGGAACACTCGCCTCCGGCCACCGCTGATGCAACGGCGGACAAAGCCGGCAACGCGCTGCGTCGATTCATCCACGACCCGTTGGCCGTGAGCGGGTTCGTCTTCATCGTGGGCGTGATCTTCATGGCCATCGCCGCACCGTTGCTCGCTCCTTATGGACCGAACGTGCAGGACCTCGTGCGGATAAACGCGGGGCCGTCGGCCGCCCACTGGCTGGGGACGGACGACCTCGGGCGTGACATCCTGAGCAGACTCATCTTCGGTGCGCGTCCACCCTTGCGCGCCGCCTTCCAGATCGTGGGCGGCGCCCTCGTGCTCGCTTTACCGCTCGCCCTGGTAGCCGGATTCGTGCGGGGCTGGGTAGACGCCATCGTTATGCGGGCCATGGATGCGCTCTTTTCGTTTCCACCCCTCGTCCTGGCCCTGACCGTTGCCGCCCTGCTCGGCCCCAACCTGAACGACGCCTCCATCGCCATCGCCATTGTGTTCGTGCCGAGCTTCGTCCGGCTGATCCGGGGCGAGGTGATCGCCGTTCGGGAGGAGAACTACGTCGAAGCGGCCCGGGCCACCGGGGTGGCGCCCGGTCGGCTGATCCGGACGCACATCCTGCCCAATGTCGCCTCGCCACTGATCATCCAGGTGGCGTTGTCGCTCGGCTACGCCATTCTCATCGACGCCGGCCTGAGCTTTCTGGGTGTCGGCGAACAACCCCCGACGGCGAGCTGGGGCCTGATGCTCACCGAGGCCTACCGCTTCATCTTCCAGTCGCCCCTGACTCTGGTCTTTCCCGGTCTGGCCATCCTTCTCACCGTGTTGGCCTTAAATCTGGCGGCCGACGGACTCCGCGATGCACTGGGTCGCGAGCGCTTCGGGGCGAAGGCACGCTCACGCGACAAAGACTCTCGGCCTGCTCGGCACCACGAACCGCAACTGGTGCGGGATCCGGTGCACGGTCAAGCAGCGACGACCGGCGTGCCGTCGAGACCGGAGCTGCTGTGCGTCGAGCACCTGCGCGTCGAGTTCGCCACCCGGGCCGGATGGCTCGCTGTTGTGGAGGATGTCAGTTTCGGTGTCCTGCCCGGACAGACGCTCGGGCTTGTCGGTGAGAGCGGATCGGGCAAGACGGTGTCGGCGTTGGCCATCATGGGACTCCTGCCCCGGCGCGAGAGCCAGATACCCGAGGGAGCTGTCCATTTTTCGGGCATGGAGCTGACCCGGCTGAGCGCCGAGAAGATGAGGCGCATCCGCGGGAACGACATCGCCATGATCTTCCAGGAGCCGATGACGAGCCTCAATCCGGCGTACACGGTCGGCAACCAGATCGCCGAACAGGTCAGGGCACACCAAAGCGTCGGACGCGCCGAAGCGTGGGCGCAGGCGGTGGACATGCTCGACCAGGTCGGGATTCCTGATCCCGGGCGCCGGTCACATGACTATCCCCACGCCTTTTCCGGCGGGATGCGCCAGCGGGTGATGATCGCCATGGCCCTGTCGTGCGAACCCAAGTTGCTCATCGCCGACGAGCCCACCACAGCCCTCGACGTCACCACGCAGGCCCAGATCCTCGAGCTTCTGTCCTCCCTGCAAGAGCAGCGCCAGATGGCCATGATCTTCGTCACCCACGATCTCGGTGTCATTGCCGACATCGCCGACGAAGTCGTCGTCATGTACGGCGGACAGGTCGTCGAGCGCACGGCCGTGGGCGATCTCTTCGACCGGCCGCACCACCCGTACAGCGAAGCGCTCCTCTCCTCCATGCCCCAGTTGGCGGCACCGGGAAGCGCCCTGAAAGTCATCCCCGGACAGGTACCGCGCCCCGACGAGATGGTCCCCGGGTGCCGCTTCGGCCCCCGGTGCGACTACGTCATCGACAGCTGTCGGACCGGACCGGTGGCCCTCGTTCCGGTGGCTGGCTCCGGCGGCCTCGCCCGCTGCATCCGACAGCAAGACCTAGCCCTGTCGGGCGTCGGCAACCTCCATGTCGAACAGGGGCTCGTCACTGCCGACATCGCCATCACGGAGCCTCTGCTCGACATCACGGCGTTGCGCATGACCTTCCCGGTCCGCACCGGCCCGCTGCGGCGCGTCACGGGGGCGGTGAAAGCGGTGGACGGCGTCGATCTGCGTGTCCCCGTGGGACGCACTCTGGGCCTTGTCGGCGAGAGCGGCTCGGGCAAGTCGACGCTCGCCCGCTTGATCCTGCGCCTCGTCGACCCCACGGACGGATCGATCGTCCTGGACGGACACGACCTCACCGAGCTCGGAGGACGCCAGCTGCGACACACACGCCGTTCCATGCAGATTGTGTTCCAGGATCCCTATTCGTCTCTCGACCCGCGCATGCGAGTGAACGAGATCGTGGGCGAACCGTTGGCGATCTACGACGGCTTGACGGGCAGCGCCCGCGACGATCGCGTAGCCGAGCTCCTCGAGCAGGTCGGCCTCGGGAGGTATGCCCTGTACCGTCGGCCGCACGAATTCTCCGGCGGCCAACGGCAGCGGATCGCCATCGCCCGGGCGCTGGCGCCGGGACCCCGGCTGCTCGTGTGCGACGAACCGGTGAGCGCTTTGGACGTGTCCACGCAGTCTCAGGTCATCAATCTGCTCACCGACCTGCAAGACCGATTGGGCCTGGCCTTCCTCTTCATCGCCCACGATCTGTCGGTCGTCCGCCACATCAGTGACCGCATCGCCGTGATGTACCTGGGACGCATCGTCGAGGAGGGCGACGCCGAGGAGGTCTACCTCCGGCCCCGCCACCCCTATACCGAGGCGTTGTTGTCGGCCATTCCCATTCCCGACGTGCACCGACCGGAGGGCAGTCACCGCATCGTGCTCACGGGCGAGGTGGCCAACCCCCTCGATCCGCCCTCGGGCTGCACCTTCCACCCCCGCTGCCCGTACGCCATGGACATCTGCACATCGGTCGAACCGCCGCCGATCACGGTGGCGGGCGGGATCACCGTCCGCTGCCACCTGCACACGAGCGGCCCCGTCCTCGACGGCGCACCGGTGACGGGACTGGTACCGCAGGGCTGAGGTGCCCAACGCGGCGCCGCTACGGCACGCGGCACACGTGCGCTGCTGACCAAGGGGATCTAACGAAGCGCCACGTCGTCGAGATACTCGTCCTTCCAGTGGGTGAAGCGCTCGGTCGGCAGCTGCAGACAATGGGTCGGTCGGAGGATGTCGACGAAGGCACGATCGTGGCTCACGGCCACGATGGTGCCCGGCCAGCGGCTGAGCATCTCCCCCACCGCCACGGTGGACGCGGGGTCGAGGTTGTTGGTGGGCTCGTCGAGGACGAGAACATTGGCTTGGCCGGCCGCCAGCATGGCCAGGCCGAGCTTGGCCCTCTCGCCTCCGGACAGGGTCACGGGCATCTGATCGACGAGCTTCCCCGACAGCCCGAAGGATCCGAGCAGGGCACGGCGCTCGGTGATCGACTTGAGGATCGAATCGTCGATGTTGTCGAGGGTCGTTCGGCTGGGATCCACCTGCTCGTGTTCCTGGGCGAAGTAACCGAGCGCCACGTTGACGCCCAGCTCCACTTCGCCGACGGTCGGTGCCTGCACCCCGGCCAGGCATCGCAGCAGGCTCGACTTGCCGGCCCCGTTGCGGCCGATGACCACGACCCGGTCACCGCGTCCGAGCGAGAAGGTGACACCCTTGAGAACGGGTGCCGCTCCGTAGGAGACCCCCAGACGCGAGGCGGTGAGCGGGGTGGCCGCCGAACGTCGGGGCTCGGGCAGCGTGAAGCGGGTTTTGCGTTCCCGCTTGTCGACGACGGTGCGTGTCGACTCCAGGCGTCCGACGCGCGTGTCGAGGGAGCGGGCGATGCGGGCCCGGCGCACGGTGCTTCCCCGCATCGAGTCGGCCAGAGTCGTGAGCCGGTTGATCTCGCGTCCTTCGAGAGTGGCCGATCGCTCCCGCTGGGCCTGGTCGGCCGCCAGCTGGACCCGGTAACTCGTGTAGGTCCCCTTGTACTCCCGCAACGAGGCGTCGGCCAGATGCAGCACTTTGGTGATGGCCTGGTCGAGAAGCTTGATGTCGTGGCTGATGACCAGGAGGGCGCCGCTGAAGTTCTCGAGCTCGTCCATGAGCCACTTCTTGGCCCCGAGGTCGAGGTGGTTGGTGGGCTCGTCGAGGACCATGATCTCGGGTTGCTGGAACAGGACCCGGACGAGGTCGAGCCGGCGGCGCTGACCGCCCGAAAGATCGGCGATGTCTTCGAGCAGGAGGTCCTGGCGCAGACCGAGGCCGTCGGACAGACGGGCGATCACACCTTCCACCTCGTAGCCGCCGTTCTCCCTGAACTGCTCCTCGAAATCGGAGAACCGCTCGATGGCGTCGGTCGTCGGATCCTTCTCCATTTCCCGGCGGGCCCGCGTGAGCCCGTCGTCGAGCACATCGAGACCGCGGGCGGACAACACGTGGGAGAAGCCGGTGGAATCGAGGCCCAACCCCTGAGGAGTGGGGACCTGGGGGAGGAATCCGACGGTGCCCCGGGTACGGGCATTGCCGCTCACCCGCACGCCGGGTGCGGGCACGCCGAGAACGGCCGACACGAGGGTCGACTTGCCGGTGCCGTTGCGGCCGACGAGTCCGACCTTCTCGCCGGTGCCGACGGTGAAGGAGGCGTCGCGCAGCAGGACCCGGCTGCCGATCTCGATGGTGAGTGAGGATCCGGCGATCATGGTTCCGGGACGCGGGGCGGCGCCTGTCGTCCCCGGTTGACGCCTATGAGGCGCGCCGCTGAGGCTGGCGCTTGCGACCGTGCACGGGCGGACGGCGGCGGCGGCGTTGCGCCGCCGAGCGACCCGAACTGGCGACGTCACCCCGAGCGGCGGGGACCGGAGTCCGCGCCGGCCGCGGTTGACGGCGCGACACGTCGGTGCCACCCGTCGGCAGAGACGACAGGTCGGGACCGACGATCCCACCCTGTACGCCGAGATCGCGCTGCAGTTGCTTCACGGCCTTGGTCTTGTCGGGCGTCACCAGCGACACCACGATTCCCGTGGCGCCGGCGCGCGCCGTGCGGCCCGAACGGTGGACGTAGTCCTTGGCGTCGGCCGGGGGATCGAAGTGGACGACGGCGGCCACCCCGTCGACATGGATGCCGCGGGCGGCGACGTCGGTGGCCACCAGGGCACCGGCATGGCCGGCGGCGAAAGACGACAGCGCCCGTTCCCGCTGGGCCTGGCTGCGATCTCCGTGAATGGCCACAGCCCGCACACCGCGGGCGATGAGCTGACGGGCCGTGCGGTCGGCCGAGTGACGTGTCCGGCAGAAGACGATGGTGGGACCCGACACCACGGCGATCTGCGCCGTCATCTCGGCGCGATCGGTGGATTCGACGCGCCAGAAGTAGTGCTCGGTATTGGCGTCCTCTTCGGCGCTGCCGACCAGTTCGTGGCGGACCGGGTGACGCTGGTAGCGACGCACGAGGACATCGACGGCGCCGTCGAGGGTGGCCGAGAACAGAAGCGTCTGACGGGTGTCGGGCGTCTGGTCGAGCAGACGGCGGACGTCGGGGAGGAATCCCATGTCGGACATGCGATCGGCTTCGTCGACGACCACGATCTGGACGGCATCGAGGCGGATATGCCGTCCTTCGATGAGGTCGGCGAGACGGCCCGGACAGGCCACGGCGATGTCGACGCCACGGGTGAGCGCCTTGATCTGTCGGTCGTAGCCGACGCCGCCGTAGAAGGTGGCCACGCGCTTGCCCCGGACGTTGGCCAACGTGGCCAACTCCGAGGCGACCTGCGAGCAGAGCTCACGCGTCGGGGTGAGGACCAGGACCTGTGGCTGCCGGGGCTTGGCCGGAGCCTTGTCGAGACGGGCCACCACGGCGACGCCGAAGGCCAGGGTCTTGCCCGAGCCCGTGGGGGCCTTGCCACAGAGGTCACGACCGGCGAGGGCGTCGGGGATGGCCACGGCCTGGATCGGGAACGGCTCGGTGATCGAGCGGCGGGCCAGAGCGGCCACGAGGTCAGACGGGACGCCGAGATCGGCGAAAGAAGGGGGCATGATCGCGCTTTCGTGCGGAGGAGGAATACCTGCCGCGACGACTCGCGTATCAGGACGGCTCACAGCTTAGCGGGTAAGGGGGCCCTTCCTGACCATGGCGTCAATCCACCGTCACCAGCGTGCCGTAGGTCAGGTAGGGCCAGACGAAGGCGGCCGGCCCCAACGGTAGCTCGACGCAGCCGAGACTCTGGGGAGTTCCGTAGCTGGCCCGGGCTATGTAGTGCACGGCATCGCTCCCGTTGAAATAGGCCACGAACTGCACGGGATCGGCGTAGTGGGCCCCGTCGGGGTCCGTCCCCGTCATGATCTGGGCCCGCAGGCGCTCGTAGACCGGGAATGTCCCCTGCTGGGTCGGTACCCCCGCTCCCCCCGTGTTAGCGGCCGAGACGTTCACGATCGCCCCGTCGTGCCAGACCACGAGGGTCTCGGGGATGTTTTCACTGGCCACGGCATAGGTGTAGCCGTAGGGATTGGCTCCGGCCGCCGGATCGGCTGCCGCCGCCTGGAGGTCGGCTGTCTCGGCCGCCGACATAGCGCCGTTGAGAGGAAGTCCGACGTGGGCCTCGAAGGCCGTGATGGCGCCTCGCAAGACCACGGTGTCCTGGCCCGGGGCCCACATGCGCTTGAGGGCGGAGGGCGTGGTCTGCCACCGCCAGATGAATCCGGACGGCGTCCACTCGAGCGGGAGGTAGCCGAGAATGGCGAGCAGCTCCTGCTGGCCGAGGACGCTCGACACGGGGGCGGTCTGGCCGTACGCCACCCAGTAGCCGCCGGGTCGGGACGCCATGCCGACGGCGGGGGCCTCGACCGATCCGCCGGTACCTGAGCCTTCGAAAGGTGCGTCGCCGAAGGAAAAGATCCCGCCGTCGGACGCCACCGTCCAGTAGCCGCCCCCGTCGGAGGTGGCGGCCATACCCACCATGGGCTCGTCGAGCGCATGACCGCCCATGGAACCATGGAAGGCGGCGTCGCCGAAGGCGAAGATCCCGCCGTCGGACGCCACCAGCCAGTAACCGCCGCCGTCGGGCGAGGCCGCCATACCCACCACCGGAGCGTCGAGGAAATGTCCACCCATGGAACCGTGGAAGGCGGCGTCGCCGAAGGCGAAGATCCCGCCGTCGGACGCCACCAGCCAGTAACCGCCGCCGTCGGGCGAGGCCGCCATACCCACCACCGGAGCGGCCAAAGGGATCCCGACGAGGGATCCGTGGTTGGCGGCATTGCCCTCCGTCGTCACGGCGCCGGCAGAGCTCACCGTCCAGTAACCGCCGCCGTCGGGGGTGGACACGATGCCGGCCACGGGGCCCGCTGGCCGCGCCCCGCTGGCCACGGCCGCCGAGGTCCCGAATCCCATCACTGCGTTGGACCCCGGAGGTGGTGTGGACGCTCCGGCCGGGCGCGGTAGCCCGACGACACTGGCCGACAGGACGACCACGAGAAGCGCCAGAATCACCCGACGGGGGACGTCGGGCGACCGGACGGCATTGTCGGCCCGGCGAAAGATGCACCAACCCGTCATGTGCTCTCCTGAAATCGGTCGACCGCAGACCCCTGTCGGGTGCGCCGGGAGGGACCGTTGACAGCGCACGATAGTCCGACGGCGCCATCGTGGAATGGCACGACGGGGCCCATTCCGAGTTTCTTTTCTGCCCCACCGACATGTCGCTCGACGTGGTCGTGGCGCCGCCGTGTGACGGTCGTATCGTGGGCTTCCATGTCCACCGATCTCCGGTCCACCGATCTCTGTTCCCATGAGCTGCGGGCCCGACACTCGGCTGAGGCGCCGACGCGGCCAGGCGCGGTGAGGCCATGACAGCGCGTGACCGGCCGGTGGCATTCGTCACCGGTGCCAGTCGGGGGATCGGTCGGTGCGCGGCCATTGCGCTCGCCCGGGCCGGGTGTGACGTCGTGATCAGCGCCCGCACCGTCCACGAGGGAGAGGGGCGGGCGGAGACCGCCACGGGCTCCGTGGTGTTGCCGGGCAGCCTCGACACAACGGCGACCGAGATCTCGGCCACCGGAGCCCGGGCCCACGCAGTGGCCATGGACCTCCTCGATCGTGCGTCGGTGGAGGCGGCCGCCGTCGCCGCCATCGGGATATGGGGTCGTCTCGACGTCCTGGTGAACAACGCCATCTATCAGGGTCAGGGGCCGATGCAACGCCTGGGCGAGCTGTCGATCGACGACGCCGCCACGACGATCACCGCCGACTACCTCCATCAGCTTCTCCTCATCCAACGGGTGTTGCCGGTGATGCTCGGCCGTGGCGGGGGAAGCGTCGTCACCATGAGCTCGGGGACGGCGTATCTCGATCCCCCGGGTCCCACCGGCCAAGGCGGATGGGGTGTGGCCTACGCGGCGGCCAAGGCGGCGGTGACCCGCATCGTCCCTATCCTCCACGTCGAACACGGTGGCGACGGCATCCGCGCCTTCAACGTCGACCCCGGCTTCGTTGTGAACGAGAGGATGCGGGCCACAACCGGGGCGGGACAATTCACCGACGCCGGGTTCCGCGGCGTGCCACCGGAGGTTCCCGGAGCCGTCGTGGCGTGGCTGGCCACCGATCCCGCCGCCGACCGCTACGCCGGGACGGTGGTGCAGGCCCAGAAGGTGTGTCGGGATCTCGGGCTCGTTCCCGGATGGCCGGCCGCCGGGTGAATGGCCGCGACACCGGCGGCCGAACCCGAAAGCGGACTACTCGGTGTGACAGGCGGCGGCCGGTGACGGTGGCACGTCGAGGGCGGGATTGCGGGGAAAGAAACCGACGGGGGCCAACGAGAATCCGGTGTACTCCACCGGCATGACGGGCCAGTCCTCGGGTCGCGGGATGTGGGTGGCGCCGAAGGTGTACCACAGGACGATGTCCTGGTCGACGATGGAACGGTCGGCCGCCGTCCACCGGGGCAGGCCGTCCCCCCCGCTGTGCTGGTTCGGGTAGTCGCCCCCGGCGCGCCTTTCATCGGAGGCGAAGGGGGTGACCCAGAGGTTGCGGGTGGTGAAGCCGGCGCGCCGGCCGACGCTCGAATCCTCGGCGGCCAGGAGGGTCGGGGTCGAGCCGGGCACGAGCTTGTAGGCGACGGGCTCGCCCAACCGGTTGAGAGAGCTGTTGTTGACCACCTTCCAGCATCGGCTCCGGCCGGGGTCGACGACGCGCCGGGCCTCCTGCTCGGTCCGCAGCAGGGTGGCCACCGACTCGAAGGCATTCGACCACGGGTTGTCCGGCCCCGGTGCCACGGGCCGCGCCTCCATCTCGTAGACGGAGTTGGCGGGCCCGTCGACCTCCATGTCCATGCGCATGTTGAAGAGGTGCTGATGGAAGGGCGCCGCCAGTTGGGGGGCGATCATGTTGGCGAACCGTGGTTTCTCGTTCGGGGCCACGGCCATGGTCGACAGGATCCCTGTCATCTTGACTTCGAACTGGATGGAGCCGTCGAGGTAGAAGTACCAGAAGAACCCGTACTCGTAGTTGCCCACGGTGGCGATCGAGCTCACCACCAGGCGACGCGACCGGCGCACCTCGGTGCGTCCCGAACGCGGGTCGCTGTGCTTCCACAGCATCCCGTAGTCCTCCTCGTGCACGCAGATGGCATTGGGGATCGTGTAGGGCTTGCCCTGCTCGCTCGTGAAGACGGCGTCGAAGTAGTGGATGACGCCGAGGCAGTCGCAGCCGAGGGCGAGCGAGTTGACCATCCGGCCAAGGCCCCACTCGCCGGCGTCGAAGGCGTTCTTCCAGCCGTGCATGGGACCGGGGTCCCCGTAGGGCACCACCATCTCGCTCACGGCGGCCCGGTAGAAGATGCTGCGGATGCGACCGTCGTCCTCGTAACCGACGTCGTGCAGGACGAGACCTTCGACGGGGTCCATGGAGACCCGCATCGACCAGCGTTGCCAGCGCACCAGGTTGCCCTCGACCTCGTAGCTCGGTCCCTCGGGCTGGACGATCTCAAGGGGCTTGAGATCGAGACGCAGGGGACCGTTGTCCTCGGGGTAGTAGCTGCCCTTCTCGGGGGGAATGGGCACCACGCCGGTGTCCAGGATCTCGAGCACCTCACCGCGGGCCATGTCGACGAAGCCGATGACACCTTCCACCGGCCGGGCGTAGCCGTTGTCCTCGGGCGACTCCCGGACATAACAGAGGCAGCGGCAGATCCGGCGCCCGGCCTCGTGGGCGATGTCGAACGACCCGGCCGGCCAGGGGTCGATCTGCACGGTGTCGAGATCCTCGATGCCGCGCCGGCGCATGGCCGCCTGCCACTCGGGGTTCTCCTTCAGGGCGATGATGGCGCGCAGCGACTCCTCGAACAGCAGGCCCGGGCGCATCCCTTCCACCTCGACGAACGACCGCACCTCCCCACTCGTCACCGACACCACGATCTCGATGACGTGCGCCTCGGGACCGGCGACCATGATCGTGCGCACCAGTCGGTCGACCGGGTCGCCGGCGGTGAAGCCCCGGACACTGGCCTTCGGCGGCTCCTCGAGACCCACATAGGCAAAGCGCCAGCTGTCGGCGAAGCGGGCGTCGCCGCGGACGATGGCCACGGCCGCCTTGATCTCCGGCGCCGTGAGCGCCTCCAGCGGATGCCCGGTACTTGTCGTTACAGTCACTGTCACCGCTGCTCCTCCTCCGGCCCGGCGCGGGCCCTGGAAACGTCCGGGACAAGACGGGGTACCACCGCCACGGTATGTGGGGAGGCCCCGGCACGGCAAGAACCACCCGGACTTGGCCCGACCAGGGGGCACGCCACGGCGCCGGAGGTGGCGACCCTCTAACATGACGCCCGTGTCAGGCCAAGGAGATCGTATTCGACTGGGTGTCGTCGGTGCCGGGAACATCGCCGAGTTGAACGTGGCCGGCTATCTCGAGCACGACCGGTGCGACGTCGTGGCCGTGTGCGACACGGACAAGGACTTCGCCGGCGCGGCGGCCGCCAGCTGGGGTGCGTCGAAGGTGTTCACGAACATCGACGACCTGCTCGACGACCCCGGCATCGACGCTGTCGAGATCCTCACCCCGACCCACCTGCACTACGAGCACGTCCTGGCCGCGGTGAGGTCAGGCAAGCACGTCTCGTGCCAGAAACCTCTGGCCAATACCGTCGACCAGGCCCGGGAAATGGGAGCGGCGGCCGAGGCGGCCGGCGTGACCCTGCGGGTGAGCGAGTGCTTCTACCACTATCCGCCCCTCGAGAAGGCCAAGAAGCTGATCGCCGACGGTGCCATCGGCCATCCCACCAACGTCCGCATCAGGACGGTGGTGGGCCAGACCGACTCGGCCTTCCAGGCCGGGCTGCGGGCCGACGGCTACGTCTGGCGGCTCAACGACATGAGCCCGGGGGGTCATCTCTTCGACGACATGGTGCACAAATACGCGGTGGCCCTGTGGTTGTTCGACCAGGACATCGTGTCGGTCCAGGCCGTGGTGCGTCGACGCGACCTGTTCTTCGAGCCCTGCGCGGCCATCTTCGAGTACGAGGACGAGAGCCTGCTCGGCTCCATGGAGGTGAGCTATGCGCCCAAGATGTGGATGCGCAGCGCCTACTACGGGGCTGACGAGTTCGTCGAGGTCCAGGGGGACGAGGGCTTCCTCTGGGTCACCCGCTGCACCGGGGAGATGCTCGACCTCCCGGCGGTGATGGTCTACCGGGGCGACGAAGGCGAGCACTCCATGACGGGCTACAGCGAGATGGACGCCGACTGGGGCACCGGGTTCAAGCGGTCCTCGGCCCACTTCATCGATTCGCTCCTGGCCGGCACCCCGGCCGACATGAGCGCCGAGGCGGCGGCCAAGGTGCTGCAGCTGTGCTTCGCCGTCTACCAAGCGGGCAACACCCGCCTACCGGTCGACCCGCGGTCGATCACCGGGTCGGTCACGCCGGCCGGCTGGGCCGAGTGGTGAGGGCCGGCGACGTCAGGGCCAGGACCGCCAACGGGTGATCGCCACGGAGATGACGGGCCCCGGTGGGGCCGACACCCGGTACTGGCGGTACTTCGCCGCCAAAGCCTCGAGGGCGACGGTCCGCCGGGGACCGGATTCGCTGACCAGGGCGGTGCCGTCGACCCGGACCCACCACAGCTCGGACCAGTCCTCGTCGTAGTGGTCGACGAGCAGGGTGACCTCAGGGTGGGCACCGATGTTGTCGAGACGGCGCAGGGCCAAGGTGGACTTGGGCTTGGCGTCCACGGCGGAGTAGATCCGATTCCCCTCGAGGGCGAAGCAGCAGGGGACGATGTGGGGCTGGCCCTGCGGCGTCACCGTGGCCAGGCGGCCGACCCGTGCCCCGGCCAGGCGGCGGCGGGCGGTGTCGGCGTCCACAGCGGCCGAGGCTACCGGGCTCCTCGTGGCGGCCGGGGAACCGGGCTGTCGCCCAGGAGGACTCCGCTGTGGCCCCTGAGAATTCCATTCTCTATAACTCCGACTTGTTTGATCGGCTTTATTGGTTTAGAATGCCGTCATGGTGACCGACGTCCCGGGACCTGGCTCGGAGACTCGTCCACCTCTCGGCAGGCATCGTCGCGGAACACCCCCCACCGGGACGATGCCTGTCCCATCAATCCGGGCTCCCCGGTCGCGACGCCGGCCCTGATCGAGACGGCGGGGTCGTGACCGCCACCACGGACGACCTCCTGGCCGAAGCCAGGAGGCGCATCGGGCGCGTGGGCCCCGACGAGCTCGACGCGGTGGCGGCGGCCGGAGGACTGATCATCGACATCCGCCCGTCCGAGCAGCGCCGGGCCGAAGGCGAACTCGAGGGGGCCCTCGTCATCGAGCGCAACGTGCTCGAGTGGCGGCTCGATCCGACCGGGAGCCACCGGATTCCGGAGGTAGAGGGATACGACCAACCGGTCGTGATCGTCTGTTCAGCCGGCTACGCATCGAGTCTGGCAGCGGCATCGTTGAGCGACCTCGGGTTCACCCGGGCCGCCGACCTCGACGGCGGCTTCCAGGCCTGGGCCCTCTGGGCCGGTCGGAGCGCGCCCGATCAGCCCGACGATGGTCCCGGCTGAGAACGACAGTTCCGGCTGAGAAAGACAGTTCCGGCTGAGAAAGACAGTTCCGGCTGAGAAAGACAGTTCCGGCTGAGAAAGACAGTTCCGGCTGAGAAAGACAGTTCCGGCTGAGAAAGACAGTTCC
>Ga0182024_10003290_pt1 | contig 38744 bp, 34 predicted proteins | sample P32metaG_FD_120480 | JGI IMG/M metagenome (GOLD analysis project Ga0182024, IMG submission 120480) | Permafrost microbial communities from Stordalen Mire, Sweden - P3-2 metaG (Illumina Assembly) | ecosystem: Environmental > Terrestrial > Soil > Wetlands > Permafrost | place: Sweden: Stordalen...
CTGCCTAAAACCGCTCCTCCCGACGCCGCTGCCCAGCAGTCCCTGCTTGCCAAGGCCCAGGACTATGCCGCCAAAACCTACCCTCAGTTACCTCGACTCACCGCCACTCGTCTCGTCGCCCGCTTCCAGGATGGCGTCGAGACCATCCAGTCCTTCAGTGGCGCCAACGCGAAAACCGTCAATGACACCGACCCTCTCTGGCAGCAGATCCAGCGGTACGTCCGCCTCATGAACACCCACACTGACACGGTCGAGATCGACAACGGTATCGAAAAACCGGGCAGCAAGGACACCACTCCCTGGGGACGCAACGGTTTCGTCAACTCCATGCTCCCATTCCTTCCGCTCAATCTCCTGACCAGTGAAGCCGTCTCCTCCGGCGATCCCAAATTCCTCCGCTGGGAAACCATCACCGGCCACCAGACCGCCGTCTTCGCCTTCGCCGTCGATAAGAAAAAGTCCCACTACGCCATCATCTATTGCTGCTTCCCCGCTACTTCCAGCGTCGGCAACGTCCTCTACGGTGGCAACGGTACTAAGGGAGGCGGCGTCAGCGCCAACGCCGGCCTTAGCGCCAGCCCCCTCTCGTACCCGGCTGGCGGCAAAGGCAACCTTGCCAACGTATCCGACTGGAAGCCCTTCAACGCCAAATCCGGCTACCACGGCGAGCTATTCCTCGATCCTGATTCCGGCGTCGTCCTTCGCACCATCGTCGAGGCCGAGTTCAAGCCTTCCGACTTCGTCCACTTCGAGAACATCCGCATCGACTACGCCCCAATGCCCATCGGCGGCAACCACCTCTACGTCCCCGTGCGTTCCTTCACCATCGCTGAGATCGTCCCCAACGGCGACTCCTTTGTGAGCCACTACGCCGTTCGCCATCAGTTCGTCACCCAGGACTCCAAGGACTTCCAGGCAGCCGGCGCCACCACCGCCCAGAAGTAGCAGAACAGAAAACCATCCTTGCGGCGGAACCTCCATCCGCCGCGACAAACCGCCCGCCAGCTATCGTCGAAATCAATACCCCCGACCACCAGCGGCTTCAGCCGGGCGCGTAATTCGCGTCGGGAAGCTGGCAGGAGGCCTGCTAACGCGCGCCGCATACCGAAGCGTTCTGCCCCTCAAAGAAGCCGACGACTAAGGCATCGATCCCGTTGCTGCCGGGTATGAATCCACCGATCACGGACTCCTGTCCGACGTTGATCCGCATTTTCGTCCAGGCACCGCTTCTCTTGCCGGACTCATATCGAGAGCTCAGCCGTTTCGCCACTACACCCTCTCCGCCGATCTTGCGGACACCAGCGAGGAAGCTTTCAAGCGGGCCGACGAGAGGTCCGGTTGGATTGTGGACCAACCGGCAATTTTTCTTTCGACAACACCACCGTTTATAGGGTGGTGCCAGACTTTCCTTTATGGATGGTTACGTATGCGTGGACGTACCGTTGTTCCCGGATTACCAGAGTTCCTCCCGCAAGATACTGAATGGGAATTCCGGTTAGGCCATGGTGCATGGCATAGTCAAAAGACTTACTCAACATGAACAAGGGGGAGCCGTAAGCTGATGTTCCTTTTTTCTCGTTTCCAAAAGAAAGACAATCCTATCGAGTCTGATAAGGAAGCCGACCGCGCCCAAATTCAAGCTGCTATTGATCGCGCGATCCAAATCCCCGAGGTAGAAATCCCCCAACCCCATGAGGTGAAGCAATTCCCTGCGCGTGAGAATGTCAACGAAAACGCTGCTTGATGGCGCACGGAGAAATGGTGGCCCACGGCCGTTCGTGAACAGCGCATGCCGGATGTTGATTACTCGCCGGTCGGCTCAGTACTCCCTCACATACCGCAGGTATTTCGGCTCCCACACATTCGCAGCCACCGCTGCCTCGACCTCGCTCTCCTTCAGCTCCGACAGTCCCTCCGCGATCGCCTCTCTCGCCACCGCCTCCGCAATCACGCGGCTCAGCCTGCGCGAGTCCTTCAAGGGCGGCAGCAGATTCGCATTCCGATCCTTCTGCGCCGGCGACAGCTTCTCGAGCGTCCGCGCCGCCGTCATGATCATCGCGTCGCTCACCCGCCTCGCCTTCGACGCCACAATCCCCAGCGCCAGCCCCGGAAAAATATACGAATTATTCGTCTGATCGATACAAATCTCGCGGTCGCCCCATTTCACCGGCTCAAACGGACTCCCCGTCCCGATCAGCGCTTTGCCATCGGTCCACTGCAGCAGGTCCTCCGGCGTCGCCTCGCTCTTCGACGTCGGATTCGACAACGGGAAGATCACCGGCCGCTCCGTGTTCTTCGCCATCGCCCGCACCGCCGCTTCAGTAAACATCCCCGCCTTCCCCGCCACGCCGATCAGCACCGTGATGTTTGCGTTCCGCACCACCTCTTCGAGGTCAATCTTCTTCGCATCCGCGACCTGCCACCCTTCCACGTCCTTTCGCGGATGCACATACTCCATCTGCCCCGGATGAATCCCCTCCGCTCCCTCCACCAGCAGCCCCGGGCGTCCGAGCGGATAAATCCGCGCCTTCGCCTCCTGCTCCGTCAGCCCGTCATCCTCGAGCGCCTTCGCCAGCAGGTTCGCAATTCCAATGCCCGCCGAACCAAAGCCCAGGATCGCGATCCGCTGATCCAGCAGCTTCGTTCCGGCCGCCTTGATCGCCGCCAGCAGCGTCGCCAGCACCACCGCCGCCGTCCCCTGGATGTCGTCGTTGAAGGTACACAGTCGGTCCCGGTACTTCTTCAGAAGCCGCGCCGCGTTCGATCCCGCAAAGTCCTCCCACTGCAGTAGCACGTGCGGCCACCGCTTTTCGACCGCCGACACAAATGTCTCCACAAAGTCGTCGTACTCCTGCCCCCGCACCCGCTTATGCCTCCAGCCAATGTAGATCGGGTTCGCGAGTCGCTCCTCGTTGTCCGTCCCCACGTCCAGCAGAATCGGCAGGCAATATTCGTGGTGGATCCCGCCCAGCGCCGTGTACAGCGCCATCTTCCCGATCGGGATCCCCATGCCGCCCGCGCCCTGATCCCCCAACCCCAGGATGCGCTCTCCGTCGCTTACGACAATCGAGCGCACGTTGTCATAGCGCTTGTGCCACAGGATCTTCTCAATGCGCGACTGATTGGGCAGGCTCAGGAACAGCCCGCGCGGCTTGCGCCAGATCTCGCTAAACCTCTGGCATCCCTCGCCCACCGACGGTGTGTAGACGACGGGCATGTACTTCTTCACGTCTGACAAGATCAGCGCATAAAACAGCGTCTCGTTGATGTCCTGGAGGTCGCGCATAAAGCCGTACTTCTCAAACCCCGTCTCATATGCGTCGAACGTCTTCGTCCGCCGCTGGATCTGCTCCTCCAGCGTCCCCACATGCGGCGGCAGCAGCCCATGTAAATCGAACGCGTCGCGTTCCTCTTCGGTAAAAGCGGTGCCTTTGTTGTAGCGGGGATGGTTCAGGAGGGTAAAACCATACAGCTTCGTCCGGATCACCGGTTCGGTGCTCGGTTCATTCATGGGCGCCCCCCTGTGAAAACAACCATAAGCTAGCCGGTTGAAGCCAAAACATCCCGAGCGTAACCGATGAAGTATAGGCCATTTGCCAGATATTCGGAGATTCAAGCAGGCAGAGTTCTCGGCTAGGGCTCGGTGAAGACCACGGGACAAGCTGTGTACTACAAAGTAATTTCCGAAACTGGGTATCCATCTCACTCAGGTAGGCTCAATACCTTGTGGATGGGCGGCCTCGGAATCTTTAAGAAGATCGCCTGGAGTGCGCCTCTTGGCCCATGGGGCGCTTCCGCAGTGTCCGGCGGCGAGATCGACGCGAAAAGGGCCCTTTGCTCTTGCGTGGCTTTGGCAAGCCAATGGAGGCTTCTGATTGCCCGGCCTAAGCGACCCCTGTTTTCTCCTGTGTCAGACGCGCACCACCATATGTTGGGGTTACCTGAGTCAGATGGATACCCAGTATTTCCGAATAGGCTCAACACCTGGGGATGCTGGGTGTGCAAGAGGGACGGATCAGATCACATCACACCCACATACGCATTTTTGGGCGATAATATACTTCGCTGACTAAGTTGATTTTCTGCGTGGTAGATTCCACGATCTGACGAGTTCAAGCGCGCCCTTTTTAGGATTCAAAAGATTTTCATATCTGAGACAAAGTCTTCTCCAAGCAAGTCCATGAAGTCTGCGGTGTCATTCCCTTGAAACGTTGTCGTTGTGATTTATGCACCACGCGAATAGATCAGCCATTTGGAGCGCTGGCGTAAATCTCATGTCCGCTTCACCCAGATGGATAACCCTCTTTAAAAGCGGGATAGCTCTTTTGGCTTTCGGATGGTGCTTTCTGTCGTAGATGTGACCGAAGAATGGTTCGCCTTGGTCGAAGTACAGTTGATACGAGTTTGCCCCGATGCTTCGTCCCCGCTTGAAGCAAAAACCTGCTGATTCTGTAGCACAAATTTCACTCACAGCGTCCGGGAGGCTCGGAAGGGTTTCTCTAGCACGGCGGTAATCGTCGAATTCGACCGACAAGGTGACAATGAAAAGACGGTCGATGTATTGCGCTATTACAGCGACGCAATCTGAGATGAATGCATCAACGGATGCCCTATCCTACCCCTTTCCCTTGTCGAATTCTGCCTTCAAAGAAACGGCATCAGTGGTGTGGAGGAACGGCGCGCGGTGAGTATCGAGAATAAGCTTCCAAGCGGGAGCAAAGCTACGCCATTGCTCGCTGGTCCCGCACACAGTGGCCACGGTGACGCGCTTCTGCTTTGCGTCGGTGCCACCGTCAAAATAGCTCTTGAGAATCATAAACAGCTGGTCCGTAGGGCAGAATTCAATGGGTGAAAGATCGTCGAGCGAAAATTTCCGCCCAGAGTCCGGGGGGCCCGGACTCTGTCATCGTCGAAGCAGTGACGGATGTAAGGAGAGCAACTACGCGTAGATGCCGCGCTGCTTGATGGTGAAGGCGACGCGATCGATGGCCAGCATGTAGGCCGCGATGCGGTTGTTGACGTTGTGAGCCTCCGCATAACGCACCACGTCGTCGAAGCTATCGCGCAGGATAGTTTCAAGCTGCTCGTTGACGATGGCTTCTTTCCAGAAGTAGCCCTGTCGATCCTGCACCCATTCAAAGTAGCTGGCCGTGACACCGCCTGAATTGGCAAGGATGTCTGGCACGATGAAGATGCGCTTCTCGGCAAGAATTTCATCGGCAACGGCGGTGGTGGGGCCGTTGGCTCCCTCCACTATAATGCGCGCCTTGATTCTGTCGGCGTTGCGGCTGGTGATGACATTCTCGGTGGCTGCGGGAATCAGCAGATCGCAATCGGTCACGATGAGTTCTTCACTGGGCGTGGCTTCGGCACCGCGAAAACCGAGCGTGGTGCCGTTGCGATACTTGTATTCAGCCAGCTGATGGATGTCGATGCCGTTCGGATTGTAGAGGCCGCCGTCTTTCTCCGCGACACCGACGATCTTGTAGCCGTGCTCCATCATGAGGCGCGCCGCATTTGAGCCGACGTTGCCGAAGCCCTGAATCACAACTTTACAACCATCGATTGGCAGGTTGAGATAACGCAGGCTTTCATCGCAGACAACCATGACGCCGCGCCCGGTGGCCTCGATCCGGCCTCGTGAACCGCCGATGTTCAGTGGCTTTCCTGTAACTACGCTGGTGACGGTTCGGCCCATGTGCATGGAGTAGGTATCCATAATCCAGGCCATGGTTTGTTCGTTGGTGTTCATGTCGGGCGCGGGAACATCTTTTTCGGGCCCGATGAAATCGATGATCTCCGAGGTGTAGCGGCGGGTCATGCGCTCGAGTTCGCCCTGGCTGAGCAACTTTGGATCGCAAATCACGCCGCCCTTGGCGCCGCCGAAGGGTATGTTGACCACGGCGCACTTCCAGGTCATCCAGCTGGCCAGTGCGCGTACTTCGTCTAAAGTGACTTCGGAAGAGTAACGGATTCCGCCTTTAGCAGGGCCGCGCGCGATGTTGTGCTGTACGCGAAAGCCGGTGAACACCTCAATACGACCATCGTCCATGGTCACGGGAAAATGCACTATGATTTCGCGGGCCGGAGTCCTGAGCAGCTTCCACAGGCCCTCATCGAGATTCAACTTGCGTGCTGCGAAATCGAACCGCGCGCTCTGGGCTTCCCAGGGATTGATCTCCTGGTCCAGAGTTACGGTCTGTGTTGCGATTGCCATATAATTCTCCAATTCATTCCGAACATCCAGGTCCTGTTAAGGTCTCCATTCGCACACATTAGACGTGAGCGGAACCGTATGGATGGGAGTGACACCTCCATCCAATGAACACACCCGATGCATACGACCTGCTTCCGTGCAGGCCCAGATAGTCATATGCCCAAACCCATGTGAGTCTAGGCCCACCAGGTAGCTCCGTCAAGCCTTGCAGGACCTCGTCCGCATCCTTTTGGAACCTGTCTGCCAACCCGTGGAATTGAAGAACCGGCGGCCTTCGAAGCGGCTCAATGTGACCGTACTTCGTCCAACTTTCAGGTCTGCGCTTCCTCGATGCTTTTGTGGTACCCTCGCCCTTTTTTTGCTGGCGGTGATTCGGTCAAGCAACGTCACTGAGAGATCCGAATTTCGGCCCGAGACGTGGGTGCCGTGCCCGGAGAGGTAACATAGGGAAAGGTTACTAGTGGATGACCTTGGAGCAGTTGAGCGACGAAACGGGGATGCGGTGGTTCTGGGCTAAGCTACACTCGGCATAGCTCTTGCAGACTGAGTCCTAGTCTTCAAGTTTTCGCCTTGGAGCAGGTAGGCCGACCAGAGATTTGCCCGCGAAGCCTGGAGAAGCCATGGCAACCGCCTATAGGGTCCTCGTCATAGACGACGACAATACTGTCTGCGAGCTTGTTTCCGCGCTGGCAAGGACGATGGGACTCAACTGTGAGGCCACCAAGGACCCGGCCACTTTCCTTGATCGAGTCACGCCGGAGACATCGTTAATTCTGCTGGACCTGATGATGCCGGGGATGGATGGCATCGAGGTTCTGAGGCTCCTGGGCGAACGGCGATGCAAGGCCCGGATCCTGTTGATGAGCGGAATGGACAAGAGAGTGCTGGAAACGGCCGAAAAGCTGGCGCACAGCCTGGGGCTGGCAGTTGTCGGGCATCTGCAAAAGCCATTTCCACTCCCGGAATTGAAAGGTGTTTTGGAATCAGTGGCTGCGATGGAGGCACCGGCATCGGTCAAAGCGATTCCGGTCATTGCGGTCTCCGATGAGCAGGTTCGCAATGCAGTGAAGAATGGCGAATTCCTGAACTACTATCAGCCGCAGATCAGCCTGAAGACCGGAGATGTGATGGGCGTGGAGGCCCTGGCCCGATGGCGTCACCCGGAAAGAGGGATGACGCTCCCGGAGAACTTCCTTGCGCGTCTCGAGGCTCTCGATCTGATGGACGACCTGTGCTGGAGCACTGCGGAACTCGCCGTGGCAGAAGCGAAGCAGTTTACGAAGCGAAACGGCGAATTGTTGCGGCTTTCGATCAATGCGTCAATGCGCTCCTTACGCGACCTCGAGTTTCCCGATGCGCTGGTGACGCTGGCGCGAAAGTACGAATTCCCTGTCGAGATGATTGCTGTCGAAATTACTGAATCCGTATTGATGAGCGAACTCTCACGCACGCTCGATGTTCTGACCCGGTTGCGCATGAAAAACTTTCAGCTCTCAATTGATGACTTCGGCAGCGGCTACGCGATGATGCGTCAATTGCAGAATGTTCCGGCCACAGAGCTGAAGATCGACAGGAGCATCGTGGAGAAGATGCATTTGAATGACAGCGACCGTGTAATGGTGGAGAAGATCGTCGAGATGGGCCATGGGCTGAAACTGAGTGTGCTCGCGGAAGGTGTCATGACGCAGGAACAGTTTCAATTGCTGCGAACGAAAGGCTGCGATGGCGCGCAGGGCTATTGGTTCAGTTATCCGCTCCCCGCCGATGCGATGAAGAAGTGGTTGGCGACATACGAACTGCGATAAGCGCATTGGAACGATCACTGCTTCCCGGCAGCCTCGTAGGGCATTCATTGGACGCCGTCTTCCACTCGAACTACTCTATTGTCAAACCGCCGACAATTCATAGAAACTTATGCGGTTGCCGTTTCTCGAAGATCGTGAGGATAAGGATGGGGCAGCTTCACAAAGTGGTCTTGGCCGCCGGACTAGGACTCGCTGTTTCCACTGTCCGAGCGCAAGTCCCCTTCGACATTTCGCCGCCTGAGATCGCTCCGACGGCACAGACATCCGCGCCGAACTCATCCTTGCAGCCGATGGCAGCGAGTCCCACCGTGCCGCCAGGAGGGCATCCGCTCGATTCGGCTGACCTGGAGGCATTTTTCGACGGCATCCTCCCGCTGCAGTTGGAACGAAGTGACATCGCGGGAGCCTCGGTGCTGGTGATGAAAGACGGGAACGTGCTTCTGGAAAAGGGCTATGGCTACGCGGACCTGAAATCCAAAAGGCCCGTCGATCCGAATTCGACAATCTTCCGGCTCGCATCGATTTCGAAATTATTCACATGGGTGTCTGTCATGCAACTGGAAGAGACGGGGAAGCTGAACCTAGACACCGATGTGAATCGCTATCTGGATTTTCAGATCCGACCTGCGTTCAACAAGCCGATCACGTTGCGCAACCTGTTGACGCACACCGGCGGGTTTGAAGAAACGCTCGACGACATCATTCTCAGGGATCCGAAAAAGACCGTCTCGCTGCGGGACTACCTGATTGCCAATCAACCGATGCGGATTTTTCCGCCGGGTGAAGTTCCTGCGTACTCAAATTATGGAGTGGGGCTGGCGAGTTACATCGTGCAGCGCGCAAGCGGAGAACCCTTCGAGCAGTATGTCCAGGAGCACATCTTTACGCCGTTGGGCATGACGCGTTCCTCGTTTTATCAACCACTGCAGAAGCCTCTCGCCAATCTGCCTTCCGAGGGATATCGCAGCAATACGACCAAGCCCACGGTTGGCTTCGAGTTCTTCAATCCCGTGGGCGCGGGCGGGATTTCTTCAACCGCTGCCGACATGGGCCGGTTTGGACAAGCGCTGCTGAATGGCGGCAGTCTGGATGGCAAGTCCATCCTGAAGGCCGAAACCTTGGCGGCGATGTGGACGCCGCAATTCCGCGCGAGCGACCAGGTGCCAGCACTGTGTATGGGCTTCTACCAGGAATGGCGCAATGACCTGCGGTGGATCGGACATGAAGGGGATTTGATCGCTTTTCACAGTCTTTTCTTTGTCGAGCCGCAGCAGAAGATTGTGCTGTTCGCTTCGTACAACTCAGCGGGCGGCGGAGCCCAGCCGCGGCCCGAGATCATTCGTTCTTTTTCGGACCGCTATTTTCCAGGCGTACCGAAGGTCGAATTCTTGAAGACGCCAGCCAGCCAACTGAACGAGATCAACGGACAGTATGAAGCGTCGCGACGTGGAGAAACCACGAAACTGAAAGTGTTGAGCCTCTTCAATCAGCGCAAGGCCACCGTGGATAAGGATGGGGTCCTCACCGTTGAGGACTTCAAGGACCTGCGAGGGCACCCGATCAAATGGAAACCGATCGGGAAAGATTTGTGGCAAGCCGAGGATGACCAGCAGAGGATCTTTGCCATTCGCGACGGTGGGAAGAGAATTGTTCGGCTGGCCATCGAATTTCCCGGAATGCAGTTGCAGCGTGTTCCGTGGTACGAGAACAGCAGGCTTGTGCTGACGGCCCTTTGGGCAAGCCTGGGCGTGCTCCTACTCGTTGTTATCGCGACGTTGCTACGGATCGGCCGCCGCATTTTCTGGCGGAGACGTCCGCGGATCGGTCCACAACCCGGAACCAGGTGGATTCCCTGGGGACCGCGCATGGCAGCATTCACATGGGTCATCCTCAGCGCGACCATCGTGATTTGGCAGGTCGTCACGAGAAATGAGATCACGATTCCCTCGCCGGAATGGTATCCCTGGTTTGCGCTGATGAACTGGGCTACTGCGCTAGCAATTGTGATGAGTGTCTTTGCGCTCGCTTCAGCAATCACGATCTGGTGGCGCGAAGGGATGCGCTGGATAACCAAGGTAAAGTTCACCCTGGTGGGACTCGCTTGTGTTTTTTTAAGCTGGTTTTCGGTCCACTGGCACGTCATTGGGCCGGCCCTCCGGATCTAGAGTACTTTCGGAATACACGTCGACCTTTTGAAGGCCGCGAACGCTGGCTTTTCCTGAGGAAAAAGCCACTTAAGTGAGTGCTTTCGGTCTGCAACAATTCCGAAAGTGCTATAGCCTCAAGTGATTTTCCGATCGATTGCTTCACGCATCTTAAGGGCACCTGGACAGGTAAACTGGTGCCTGTGAACGCCACTGCAAATTTGATCCAGCCCAGCCGCAAAGAATTCCTGGCGCTCGCCAAAGCGCACACACTCGTTCCCATATATCGCACGCTCACGGCAGATCTGGAGACGCCGGTGTCGGCATTTCTGCGCGCGGCGTGGCAGGAGCGCGAATGCTTTTTACTGGAGTCGGTGGAAGGCGGCGAGCAGGTCGGCCGCTACACATTCATCGGCCTCAATCCCTACAAGCGCATTGTCGCGCGCGGACGAAACATCGCGATCAGCGAAGGCAAACGGACAGTGCTTCTTGAGGGAGATATTTTTGCCGTGCTGCGCGAAGCTCTCGGGGGACACAAGCCGGCACGGCTGCCAGGGATGCCACCCTTTACATCAGGTGCGGTGGGCTTTTTCGCTTATGACGCGGTGCGACAGATTGAGCGGCTTCCAGAGTTGGCGAAAGACGAATTAGGGGTGCCTGATGCGTGCCTGCTTTTCTTTGATGAAGTACTGGCGTTCGACCATGTGCGCAAGCAGATTTGGCTGATGGTCACCGCAGATGTGACATTGCTCGCTCCGGACAAGGCTTACGCAGATGCTGTGAAGCGGCTTGCGAAATTGGAGAAACGGCTTGCAGGCCCATTGCCCAAACTGCGATCCGCGAAAGGCGACGGAAAGCTAAAAGTGAACTACCGCACGCGCAAGAAGGACTTTTTGGCCGCCGTGAAGCGGACCAAAGAATACATCGCAGCGGGTGATGTCTTTCAAACGGTGCTGTCGCAGCGATTCGATATGGAGCCGGGGTTGGATAGCTTCCAGGTATATCGCGCGCTGCGCACAGTAAACCCGAGCCCGTATATGTATTTTCTGCGCTTCACGCCGGATGGTGCGCTGGGCGGTTCGGGGAAGAAAACAAAGAAATCATCGAGCAAGAAGATTGCGGCGGGGGCTATTGAGTTGGCGGGTTCGTCTCCGGAACTCCTGGTGCGCGTGCATGACGGGAAAGTAGAGTATCGGCCGATCGCCGGGACACGGCGCCGGGGTGCAAACGAAGCTGAGGATTTCGCGCTTGAGAAGGAAATGCTGAGCGATGAGAAAGAACGCGCCGAGCATGTGATGCTGGTGGACCTGGGACGCAACGACGTGGGCCGTGTAAGCGAATTCGGCAGCGTGAAGGTGGACCGGCTGATGTTCGTGGAGCGCTACAGCCACGTGATGCACATTGTGAGCGCGATTGAGGGTCGGCTCAAGGCTGAGTTGACCGCGGTGGATGCCCTGCGCGCGTGCTTCCCTGCCGGCACGCTGAGCGGCGCACCGAAGGTCCGCGCGATGGAGATTATCGAAGAGTTGGAGCCTGCGCGACGCGGTACGTATGGCGGGGCGGTGCTGTATGCCGATTTCTCAGGAAATCTTGATTCCTGCATTGCTATTCGTTCGCTGTTGGCGAAGGATGGCAAGGGTTACGTACAAGCTGGTGCAGGCATCGTCGCCGACTCAGTGCCCGAGCTGGAACACCAGGAGTCGCTGAACAAGGCGCAGGCAGTGATTCGAGCAATCAAACAGGCGCAGGAACTGTAGCCCTGGGCGGTGCTGAAGATTCTCATTCAGTCCAGGCTTGGCGCTTCCAGAGCGGATGACCGCAGAGCTTCGCTGCCGCAAACAAGAAGACGAGTCCCAGGATAAACACGCCGGGAACGATGGGCCAGCGTCCCTCAACGCAGTCGATCGCAGTATCGATGAGCTGAATGACCCCGGCAAGGGCCAGAATATAGCCCAGTGCTCGCTTGGCTCGAATCGCGAGCAGGGCAAGCAGAGCAACAGTCAACCCCAGGTTACGTGCCGCGAAATATCCAGCAAAGATGCGAGCTGCGCCGTTGATCTCATCCTGCGGCGAAACGAGCATGGCCGGGTGAATCAGCGCGATCACGGCGCCCGCGGCGGTGAGAAGTGCGCCGAGAACGACGGTCAGTTGAACCCACCAGGCGATTTGCTCGTTTGGGATTCGAATTGCCCTCGTATCGACATTTGCTATCGACTGACTCATTTCCAACCCTTCAGATGCACGATTTGTTGAAGCACCGGTGGAAGTGGTACGGGGAATTCTATCGATTGGTTCCAGAAGTTCTGCGAATCCGTAATGACCGGAGCTGGCTGAAGAGCTCAGAGGAGGAAGCAGCCGGTTTATTCAGCGCCGAAGATGCGGCGGAAGAAATGGCCGATGCGCTCGAAGAGACCGTTCTTCTTGTGGTGCGCCGGCTTGGGTGGTGGCGCGCCCTCGGCGTTCGGCGACTGCGCTGCAGGAGTGCCCGCTGCGGCCGCAACATCGCCGGCGTTGTAGGTGAGAGGCTGGACTGCAGGCACTGCCTTGCCGTCATGCGTCGAGCCGGGGGAACCGGCAGCGATGGGCGCCAGACCCTCGCTTCGCGCTAGAGGAAAGTCGTTCCCCTGGACTTGAGCTGGAGCTGGCGGGCAACCGCACGGCTCCTTTTCCTGATCGACGACTTCGTGCAGGTTTCCATGCTGGAACATGACGCGCTGGCCTGGTTGCACTCGGTAGACGCTTCCATCAAAGACGCTGGTGACGAGTACATAAGGGGCATTGCCCGCCGGATTGTCGACACAGGTGTCGCCGCCGTCGCCGAGCCTGACCTTCACGTTGTCCATGCCTGGACCGCCGATGAGAATGCGGAAGTCGGGTGTGAGCACGATGTCTGCGTTGTGCCCCGTGGCAAAATTGGCTTCGACTGCGCCGTGCTCCATGGCCATCATGACACCAGGCGCTTCGCCCGGCGGAACACTTGAGTCGGCAGCCAGTTTTACGGTTGTGGAAGCGCAGACGTGCAGCGTGCCTCGCTGCGGCAGGAAAACGTCGGTCGTAGTTGCCCCGGCCGTCACGGTGCCATTGGCGGCGATGATGGCCTTGCCGCCCATCACCTGCAAGGCGCCTGTGACTACTGCGGCACTGCCCGGAATACGGCTATCGAGAGCCACGATTGCAATAGGGCTCGCCGCGGTTGAAGCGGCGGGGACGGGAATTACCGAGGGACTGGCGGACGATTGCGCATGAAGGTGCGAGACAAACGATCCGACAATGAGGGCCACAAGCGCGGATATACGAATCGTACGGAAGGCTGGGGACGGTGTTGCTGAGGAGGCCGCTGGCTTCACGCTACATTTCCAGGAAGTTCTTGATCATCTGGTGACCGCCCTCGGTCAGCACGCTCTCAGGATGGAACTGGACGCCCTCGATGGGAAACTTGCGATGACGCAGGCCCATGATGACAGTGCCTCCGGCGGCGCCTGCCCCGTTCGATTCCGGGGTCCGCGCGGTAACGGCGAGTTCAGCGGGCAACGACTCTTCAGAAACAATGAGCGAATGATAGCGGGTACACGTAAGCGGAGTCGGCAAGCCTGAGAAGACTCCGTGGCCGTCATGCTGGACCGCACTGGTTTTGCCATGCATCAGCTGATGCGCGCGGACGACTTGACCGCCGAATGCTTCGCCGATGGCCTGGTGTCCAAGGCAGACACCGAGGATGGGCGCTTTCCCGGCCATGCGACGGATCAGCGGAACCAGAATGCCGGCCTCGCCGGGCGTGCAGGGACCGGGGGAGAGCAGGATGCGCTCTGGCTTGAGGGCTTCGACTTCATCGACGGAGATTTCGTCGTTGCGGCGCACCACGACCTCCGCACCCAACTCGCCCAGGTACTGGACCAGGTTGTAAGTGAAGGAGTCGTAGTTGTCGAGCACAAAAACCATGGTGAGATCAGTGTATCGCGCGGGCTGTGCGGGCGGGCAAGGCCAAGCGTGCGGACGGAGTCGACGTGATCAAGAATTTCGAGCAAAGCAACAGGAGGCCTAAGCGGTGTGTTGCGGCAAGGCTTCGACGTATCGTTTCAGTTCTACCATTATCCGGACATTCTCCCTACGGAACGCGGAGAGAACGAACGGCTCGGCCAGCTTTATCAGGCCGGGCATCTTGATCGAGAGATCGAGAGCGGATGACAGCGGTCGCGCCGTCTTCGGGCTCGAAGGTGTAGCGAATGTGGACGTCGATGTCTGCGGCGAGCGGGCCTTTCTTCAGAACCATGGTGTGGTGAAACGCGATGCGTCTTGGCGGGTCGAATTCTGTAACGGAGCCTGGTCGCTGGCCTGCCGGGCCTGCGTCAAGGTAGGTAGTGCCGAGAGACACTGGATAGGGCGTGACCTGCGTCGTGCCGCCGAATGCTTCTGAACCGGGGAGCCAGCAACCGTAGTTTGGCATGTCGGCAATCAAATCAAAGATGACCTCTGGCGAGCCCTTGATGCGCACCGTAAAAACGGGATGTGTAAGGGACACGGAGCCTCCGCGATTCGCTTCAGTTTAATCGACTCGCGATTTAGGAGCACGATGGACCTTTGAGTCGAGTATGGTTGCGTGCGAGCGAGCGCATCTGCAAAACTGGCGATGGAAGGCGATAATGGTGCTTCATTTTTTAATTCAGGGACGAGTGCAGGGCGTTGGCTTTCGATGGTTCGTGCATCGAGAAGCCAGTGAATTGGACCTGCGCGGATGGGTGCGCAACACCGAAGATGGCGATGTGGAAGTGGTGGCTTCGGGGACTGTGGAGGATATTGCGGAGTTGCGCGCCAGTCTGAAGAAGGGACCGCGCGGGAGTCGCGTGGACCGCGTGGTTGAACACCACCTCGACGAAAATGAGGCACTCAATTTGCAATCATTCCGGATCGAGGGAGCGTGGTAAATACAGGGAACACTGGATTAGGAACAGGGAATAGAAAAGGCAAGCCATTTGCTGCGCTGCACCCAGATCGCTGACGACCGCCTCTTGAAACGGTTCAAGTTTGTTGTCGCTCTTCTGTTCCCTGTTCCCTACTCCCTGCTCGCTGCCCTTCCGCCTTCTATAATCGATAGGGAAGCCGAACCGCCTACCCACCTGTTCCCTTCCCAGTAATACTTCTTCAATCAAAGCTTGTATACATTTCAGGAGAGAGAGCAGACGCATGCCAGAAAAGAAACCGCCAGTGAATATAGAGGCTTTGAAGGCACTGGTGCGCACGGTGCCCGATTTTCCCAAGCCAGGGATTCTGTTTTACGACATCACTACGCTATTGAAGGACAAGACCGGCTTTGCGCAACTGATTGATGCGCTCGCGGCGCACTACATTGAAGAGAGAATCGACTTGGTGCTGGGCATCGAGGCGCGCGGGTTTATCTTTGGCCCGGCGCTCGCTTATCGGCTGAATGCTGGATTTGTTCCTGTGCGCAAGCCGCGCAAACTGCCTGCACCGGTGGCGCGCGTAACGTACGACCTGGAATATGGCTCGGACACGCTCGAAATCCACATGGATGCAATCAAGCCGAGTCAGCGTGTGGTGCTGGTCGACGACCTGTTGGCTACGGGCGGCACGATGGAGGCGACTGTAAAGCTGGTGAAGCAGTTGGGCGGCAAGATTGCCGGACTGGGATTCGCGGTGGAACTCGATTTTCTAAAGGGACGCGATCGCTTTTCAGAGTACGACGTCTTCAGCCTGCTGCACTACGACGAATAGCGATCGGAACAGATCGTAGAATGTCCGCTCGCCGGCGGACTGAATCATCTTTGCCGATCATCGCAGTGCCCCATTTTTGCGGCTCCGCATTTACTCGGCGATGCTCTTCAGAGCGCCTTCCGCTTCGGATTCGGGGGTCGTCGATTCCGACGACGCACCTTCGCTGTTCTCTAGAAGCATCTGCGCATCAGCAAAGCGATAACCCACGTAAACATCCGTGAGCAGGTAGATTGGATTGGACGGGTCGTCTTCAATCTTCTTGCGTAACTGACGGATGAAGGTGCGTAAATACTCGACCTCTTCTCGGCAATCTGCGCCCCAGACCGCGGTGAGCAGCCGGGCGTAGGTGATCACTCGGCCGGCGCGGCTCATCAGGCAATACAGAATGTCGTACTCCTTGCGTGTAAGGTGGACGGGCTGGCCGCGCTTGGTGACGCTGCGACGCACAGGAGTAAGGCGGATCTCGCCGATTTCGATGGGAGCATCTTCCACGCGTGTCGGGGCATGAACGCGGCGATGGGCAGTGCGAATACGTGCGATGAGCTCGCGAATGCTGAATGGCTTGGTGATGTAGTCGTCGGCGCCAAGCTCGAGCGCCTCGACTTTTTCTTCCTCGCCGTCGAGGACGGTCACCATCAGCACGGGCAGGCGGGGCGCGAAGGCGCGGATGCGCCGAAGCGTCTCAATCCCGCCGATACCGGGCATGTTGATGTCGAGCAGGACAACGTCGACCGGAGAAGAGTGGAGCAGCTGCAATGCTTCTTCGCCGCGTGAGGCCTCATGCACCTGCAAGCCGAGTTCGACGAGCGGGGGCCGCAGTGCGCGGCGAATGGCGGCTTCGTCGTCAACGATCAGGACACGGATGGCAGGCTGGTTCATTGAGATTTCCTCTTTTGTACTGGTGCGGGAATGGCTGCGAAAAATGTTGTGCCTTCCTCCTCGTCGCTGGTGACCCAGACATACCCACCATGGATGAGAGCGGCGCGCTTGGCGACGGCGAGGCCAATGCCTGTTCCCGGAGCGCGATTGGAAGAAGTGGAAGAGCGGTAGTAGCGATCGAAAATTCTCTCGCGGTCGGACATGGGAATAACTGGGCCGAAGCTGTGTACGGAAAAGATCACTTCGGCTTTGGACTGGACAGCACGAATGGTGATGGTAGTGCCAAAGATCGAATACTTGCAGGCGTTGTCGATGTATTGCGAGAGCAGCATGACCATCAACTGACGGTCGCAGGTGAGCATAAGACCTTCATCAGGAAGGCTAATGGTGACCTTCATGCTCGCGAGACGGTCATTCAAGCTGGCGACCACTTCTTCAACCAGCGCACCGACATCGACCGGATGCGCATCAATTGCGACGTCGCCGGCATCGAGGCGGGCGGTCATGAGAAGGCGTGCCGTCAGGTCGCTGAGCTGGCCTGCCTGTTCGTCAATAAGCGACACCAGTTCGGCCTGGGATGCGGTGAGATGGCCCATTTCGCTGAGGCCGGTGCTGGCCGCGCGGATCGCGGTAAGCGGAGTCTTGTACGCATGAGCCAGGCTGTCGAGAACCGTGGAGCGGAGCTGTTCAGTGCGACGCTCGGTTTCGATGCGGCTCTCGTTCGCGAAAGCGCGATAGCGGTCGAAGGTGATGGCAATGAGCGAGGCAATCGCATTGTTCGTGAGCGGGCTCGTGTCCCCTCGAACCACAAGGCTACCGATGGGCACCGTTCCAAGACGCACCACGCGGCGGCCGATTCCTGTTTCTTGATCGTCGTCGGAGGTTTCGAAGTAGTAGACGTTTTGCGCCAGTTCCTGCGGATCCTCTTTCCAGAAACCGGCTTGGTAGGTCTCGTGCAGATCGGCATCGAAGACAACGACCGCCTCAAGCGCAAATATTTCGTGGACCAACTCAGCCAATTGCGCGCCGGGTTCCACGTGGAGGTTCATCTGCAGCGTGCGACGAGTGAACTCGTAGAGGTCGTGCATCTGGCCGCCCCATGACTCGGATTCCTTTGCATGCTCGGTGACGCGCGCGGAGAGGCGGCTGACGAGCAGCGCTGTGAGCACGAAAGCCAGGAGGGTGACTGAATTCGCAGGGTCGGCAGCGGGATTGAACTCGGCCTGGCGGGCGGTGAGATAGCTCTGCACAAAGACGGCTGACAGCGAGACGAGGACCGCCTGCCAGAATCCGCACAGCAGAGCTGTCGGGACGACGATAAGCAGGCAAAGAAGAGCGGACACCGGAAGCAGCCATTGAAACCAATGCGCAAGCAAGCCGATAAAGGCAATTGCAACGATCCCCAGGGCAGATTCAAGCGTGAACAGAAGGGCGCGTGAGCCTGTGCCGCGGGTGCGCTTAGCGCCCAGCGTGGTTCGTAGAGGGATGTACGTGCCAGACATCCGGCTGCGTCCTTTCCATTCGGGCGCTTAGAGCGGATTCTCCGCAAACTTGCTTTGATATCACGTCGGCGTGCGCTGCACTCATCCGGGGGATCGGAGTTGTAGAGCGAACAGATTAGGCCCTTGCCGCAGCGCCTCTTTCAACCATTGAAAATCGTGCCTGAATTTTATCAGGATTTCCATGCCGTTCTTATGCGGCCCGGTGTAAGAGCGCGCTGAGAACCACTATGTGGAGAGCCCGATTGCGCTAAAAGTGGCGTCGAATAAGGCAATCCGAGATATAAAGATATCTTTTTGAGTTCTTCATTTTTTCTTTATGAGTCGTTTGCGTTACTAGTGTTAATCCGCTGCAACAAGTCAGCACCCGAGGAGAAGCGCAAGACGCCTCACGTCCCTCAACAAAGGGTCGCTTAGGTCAAAGAACCCGGACGCAACGCGTCTGCAACCGGAAACGAGTCCGCACGTTACCCCGTGCGACCTCGGTCTCTGCTGTCTGTGATCTCTTTCCGCGTCCTACCAAAAACCACCTAACGACTGGAGGAACAGTGACGATCCAACTGCACCTGAACCGCTTCTTGCTAGCTATTGCCAGTACCGCTCTGACAGTTTCCATGACGGCAATAGCACAAACGTCCGCCACACCGACACCCACTTCAGCGCCGGAGCAAGCTTCGGCTGCAACACCAGCAACGCCCGCGCAAGCACCGGGTGCACAGGACCCTGCTGCAACGCCGGCGGCCGCTGCTGAGCAGCCGCCAGCCCCGCTTTCCACGTTCGTTCTCACGGGTCCGCTGCAATGGCTGCCGCCGGCGACCTTCGATGCCGGACCGTTGGGCAAGCTATCCGTCAATGGCATCGTGACCGGTTATTCGGTGTTCCAGAACAATTACGTGACGGGAGACGGCAGTGCGCAGGCCACTCTGAGCAACGGACAGATTTTCATCCAAAGGGCGGAAGGGAAGGTTCAGTACTACGTCCAGGCGGGCGTCTACACCATGCCGACCCTCGGCGTGCCGTTTGTTAACGCCCAAAATACCGTGAACAATTTCTACGGGCCTGTTCCGGTCGCCTACCTGAAGTTGCAGGCGGCCAAGAACACGCAGTTCCTTATCGGCTCTCTTCCCACGCTGATGGGCGCCGAGTCCACCTTCACGTACCAGAACTTCAACATCGAGCGGGGTATCGTTTGGAACCAGGAAAATGCCGTCAATCGCGGCATCCAGGTGAATCAAACGATCGGTAAATACCTCAGCGCAGCCTTCAGTTGGAACGACGGTTACTATTCCAACCGCTACTCGTGGCTGTCAGGCTCGGCGACCCTTACGAAGGGGCCTCATAGCCTGGTGTACGACGGGATGGGGAACCTTGGACAGACCGTTTATCAAACGGCGGCTACACCGGTGCAGAACAACGGCTACATGCACGCGGTGATCTATACGTACACCAAGGGCCGGTGGATCATTTCGCCGTATTTCCAGTACGGCAAGGTGCCGACCAACCTGAAGGTCGGCGTCACGAAAGGCACATCCGCAACCGGCGGCGCGCTCAACGTCAGCTACGCTTTTAAAAGCGGATTCTCGCTTCCGGCGCGCGTGGAATATCTTACGAGTTCGGGAAGCGCTACAGATGGATCAGTGAACATGTTGGGCTTTGGATCCGGCAGCGCAGGCACCACTTTCACCGCGACGCCAACCTACCAAAAAGGTGGAATTTATCTTCGCAGCGATCTCGCGTGGGTGCACGCAACAAACTACACGCCAGGAAGTGTCTTTGGCAAGACGGGAGCGGATGCTGACCAATTCCGAGGCGTACTTGAATTCGGCTTCATCTTTGGCAAGAACGTTTCCGAAAAATAGCCGAATCGAAGAGCTGGCTCCGCAGGGTTCCTAGCATTCTTCGGTCCCAGACGCCAGTGGAATGCCGATCGCGGGCTCGATCGCAGAAGGCGAAGAGTGCGCGACGCTGCAAAAGAGATCATAAGGGCTAGAGTGAACTTTCTTCATTTCATCTTTATCGAAGCAACTCTAGCCTTTGAGGTATCCCGAGAACCGTTCCTGCATCAGCTCGCGTAGGAAATCGGAGACGGGTGAGCCAATCGAGATTACCGGGAATTCCTACCCCGGAGCAGACCCACGAATTTCAAATTTCCAGGAGAATGCTCATGGCAGACCAAAAAGCACCTCAGATGCAGGCCACCCTAGGTCTTACCGGGCTGACCAGCAACGCAATGGCGCTCATCGCTCCCGGCGCCTTCCTATGGCTCACGTTCGCCATCCAAGCTGGCACAGGCGTCGCCGGCCAACCATCAACCGCGCCTGCCATGTGGCTGGGCATTTTTGCCGCGCTCCTTCTGTGTCTGGCCACCGCCGTGGCCTACGCGGAGATTTCGAAACTCTATCCGGGAACCGGCTCCAGCTACTACTACGCAGAACAAGCCATGTTGTCGAAGGACAAGGCCTTTAAGTATGCCCGCATCGCTAAGTTTATCGTCGGATGGGGCTCGCACCTTTACTACTGGGTTTATCCCGGCGTAATGGTGGCCGTTACCGGCGTCTTCGTAGGCTATATCGTGGGCTTTCTCTATCCCAATGTCATGAGCGGATCGAATCCGGGCCCGGTGTTCATGGGATTGGTTGCGGTGGTCTTTTCGTTCTTCGTCGCGTGGATCGCATCGAAGGGCGCCGGCGCTTCAACTGCCGTGAACCTTGCGATTAATATCGTGCAGATCTCCGCGCTGATTGTCTTCAGCGTGCTGGCACTCGGTTATCGTGTCAACCATCCAGCGGGCGCTCCGGCTTTCAACTACGATGGGCAATCGCTTTCGACTTACACCTATCAATTCGCGACGGCCAAGGACGGCTCGACGGTTCGCGACGCAAGCGGAAACCCCCTGCCGTTGCTGGACAAAGCAGGTAAACCGGTTCCCTTCACAATCGACTATACCGAGACGGATGCGAGCGGCAACTTCCTGGCGCATCCCAATGCGACATCGGTCATTGCGCCACATAAATTCAGTTACATGTTTATTCAGGCTACGGTCGCAATTCTCATTCTGGTCGGATTCGAATCGGTGACTTCGATGGGAGGCGAGGCCAAGAATCCAACCAAACACATTCCTATCGCGGTTATCGCATCGCTGCTGATTCAAGGGTTGGTTTGCTATTTGATCGAGTACTTTGCAGCCAACTACTTCTTGAACTCCGGGTATACCATGGCGAACGCGACAGGGTCCGCAGCCCCCATCGGCGACATGATGATCATTGTCGGCGATGCATTGCTCGGGCAGGGACATGGCAAATACTTCATGCTCGCGGAAGCCGTCACAGTGTTCTTTGCGCTGATCGGCACCACACTGAGTTGCATGAACACCGGCGCCCGCGTAACCTACGCCATGGGCAAGGATGATGAAGCTCCGGAGCACTTCGGCATTTTGCATGCCGGGTCTCTTTCGCCGCGGAGGGCAATCTGGACGCTGGCAGTTATCTCCGCGGTCATCGGCGTCGTTGCCGTTTCGCTGGTGTTCGCCGATGCCACCGCGCCGACAGACGCCACCATTGCCGCGCTGCCACATGGAATCTTCTCAAGCTTCGGGTATACCACGCACGATAAGTTAGCGGCACTGCCTAACTCGCTGCTGACGATCACGCTGACCTCGAACTTTGGAACGTTCATCCTTTACGCGTTGAGCTGCTTCCTGTGCATGGTGGCTTACCACAAGCGGTCAGACCACAACCTCCTGGTGCACACACTGATTCCGGGTTTCGGCCTGCTTGCCAACTTGGTTTGCATGGGCTTCTACGTAGCGGGTCCATTCTTCAACCTTGGCACAAAGATGGAGCCGCTGTGCGCGCTAGGAATCTCAGGGATATGGGGATTGTATGGAGCGATCTACTTCCTACGTTCATCCAAAGCAAAGGGAAAAACTGTGTTGCTCGAATCGAAGAAGGTTCTCAGCTAGCTTTTGATTTGACGGTCAACCTGAACATAGATACTGGGTGGCATCTCCGAGGGCCGCTTTGGCAAAGCGGGCGAAAGGGGTTCCACCCAGTAGACTTTTGAAGTTCGATTAGATATCCCCGCGAAGAACGCGGATTAACTTTCAGGCGGCTCCGCACATGTTAGAGGTACAGTTCGGCCAGGCCAGCGATCCTGGCAAAGTCCGGACGAATAATGAAGACTCGATGGGCGCATTCATTCCTTCCTCGCGCCAGCAGGCTCGATCGCATGGCTATCTGTTTGCCGTGGCGGACGGCGTGGGTGGATTGGATCTGGGCGAAGTGGCCTCGGCCACGGCCGTTTCCGTGATCACCGAGGAATTTGCAAAAGCGCAATCGGGAGCGATGCTGATCAGCCTGTTGCCGCGATTGATCCACTTTGCCAACGCCGCGGTCCACGACCGCACCCTGTCTCCGCAGTATCGCGGCAAGAAGATGGCAACCACGGTAGTGGCCTGCGCGCTGCGGCACGACCAGGCGATCGTCTCGCACGTCGGCGACTCGCGCTGCTACCTGGTGCGCAATGGAAAAGCAAAGCAGATTACGCAGGATCATACCTGGGTGAATGAGCAAAGAAAGCTGGGACTGATTTCGGCCAGTGATATTGCGGAATCGGACGCGCGCCACGTTTTGATCCGTTCGCTCGGGCCGGAGATGTTTGTGTCGCCCGACACGACGGCACTGACGCTGCAGCCAGGAGACATGCTGGTGCTCTGCACAGACGGGCTACATGACGAAATGAGCGCGCCAAGGATCGCGGAGATTGTGTCGCAGCAGAAGAATATCGACGAAATAGCGCGCGAACTGGTGGCGCGTGCTGTCGAAATCGACGGCAACGATAACACCACCGCTCAAGTGATCCGCGTGCGGTCGGTGGAGCAGGTGGGCATGTATCGCGGGCGGCCCTACAGCTTACCCTCGTAGGCCAGCGCGTGACGATTTCCTATTACTGGCGGAGTAAATGGGGCCAGCCTGTAAAGTAGTGAAGGTGTCCTCGGAGTAAGAACGCACGATGGGTTTTCTAGACAGGGTCGAAGCTGGATCGCAAATCGATTCCTACCGCATTGACGCACCCGTTGCGCGCAGCGGAATGGCTTCTATTTTTCGCGCCACTGACACACGCAACAACCGGGTGGTGGCACTGAAGATTCCGCATCCCGATATGGAAGCCGACCCGATTCTTTTCGATCGGTTCCAACGCGAAGCGGGCATCGGCGAGCGGCTGAGTCACCCCGGAGTGATGCGGGTATTAGACGGTGAGAAGCGCTCCCGTGTCTACATGGTGATGGAGTGGTGCGATGGATGTCTGCTGCGCGAAATCCTAAGTGAAGGAAAGATATCCCAGGACCGGGCGATACGGATCGCAATCAGGGTTCTCGAAGCGCTCGAATACATTCACGAAAATGGTGTGGTCCACCGCGATCTGAAGCCAGAAAACATCATGGTGGATGCCGATGACAACATCAAGCTGATCGATTTCGGCATAGCGGGCGATGCCGCTGCGCGACGCTTAACGTATGCCAACTTTACGGCGACGCTGGGCACCGCCGACTACATATCGCCAGAACAGGTAAAGGGCAAACGCGGAGACGGGCGTTCGGACATTTATGCGATGGGCATCATCCTCTATGAGATGCTGACTGGCAGGCAGCCGTTCACTGGCTCATCGCCGATGGAAGTGATGAACGATCGTCTTTTGAACCCTCCAACACCGCCATCGGTGGTGGATCCGGCCATTTCGCCGCAGTTGCAGGAAGTGCTGTATCGCGCTCTCGAACGGGATCCAAAGAATCGTTACGCGCGGGCAAAAGATTTTGCACACGACTTGCAGCATCTGGACCAGGTTGGAGTCGAAGATCGACCAGAAATCCACAACTGGCAGAAGCGCAAAGCCCAGTTGCCGCGGGCTGTTTTGTACTATTCCGCGATTGCCCTCATCCCCGTTGTGATCCTTCTGCTAATGATGTTGGTCGCGCATCACCGATAGAGCTTCTTGGCCTAAAAATCCTCACGGGATCCTTATGGCCGAAGCTCTACGATTTGAATGGAAACTCACATCATTTCCTGCTCGAAGGAGACCCATGGCAAAGTACAAACTTGAGTACATCTGGCTTGATGGCAAGAAGCCGATTCCTGAGCTGCGCGGCAAGACTCAGCTCAAGGAATTTGAGAAGCCGCCCACTCTCGCCGATCTGCCCCTTTGGGGATTCGACGGCAGCTCCACCATGCAGGCCGAGGGTAAGAGCTCGGACTGTATCTTGAAACCCGTGGCTCTCTATCCAGATGGTAGCCGCAAGGACGCCTACATTGTTCTGAGCGAGGTGATGCATCCCGATGGCACACCACACTCAACCAACATGCGCGCGACAACCGAGGACGATCCTGATCTGTGGCTTGGCTTCGAGCAGGAGTACTTCCTCTACAAGGACGGACGTCCGCTGGGATTCCCGGAAGAGGGCTTTCCGGCGCCCCAAGGCCCGTACTATTGCGGAGTCGGCTACAAGTACATGGGTAGGGTCGCCCGCACCATCGTCGAAGAACATCTGGAGCTGTGCCTCTGTGCGGGGATTAACCACGAGGGCATTAACGCCGAGGTGGCGAAGGGCCAATGGGAGTTCCAGATCTTCGGCAAGGGATCGCACAAGGCCGCCGATGACCTGTGGACTGCACGCTACCTGATGATGCGCCTCTGCGAGAAGTATGAGATCGAGGTGATGCTGCATTGCAAGCCGATCAAGGGCGACTGGAATGGCTCTGGCATGCACACCAACTTCTCCACGAAACATCTGCGCGAAGTGGGCGGCAAAGAGTACTTTGAAGGGCTGATGGTGGCGTTTCAGAACAATATTGCGGCGCACATTGATGTATACGGACCAGACAATCATCTACGCCTGACCGGCCACCACGAGACGCAGGCCATCGATAAGTTCAGCTACGGCCTGTCGGACCGCGGAGCTTCCATCCGGCTGCCCGTCAACTTCATCAAGAACGGCTACCGTGGCTACCTGGAAGATCGCCGTCCGAACTCCGAGGCCGATCCGTACCAGATCGTTTCCCGGATTGTGAAGACGGTGAACAGTGTCCCGGTGCCTTCGCTGACACTCGCCTAACTCCGCGGTACACCTGGCCGGTGACGGCGCTTCCGTCACCGGCTCGGCCCCTCAAGTTCTCACTCAGTATTTCGAATTTAGAGAAGCTAAGTGTTACGAGCCTCGGTCATCCTCGGGTGTCGGAAACCGGGGAAGCCTCTCCCCGCCTGTCACTCGTCGATGTTCCGATATGTTTTCCCACCGACGTGCTCACGGCGATGATGGTTTATCCTGTCGGGTAATCCACTGAGCGCCGAAACAGAGGAGATGTATGTCGACTGAGTTGCGTAATTTTCTCGCCCTTTCGTACGAAGAGTTGGAAGAACTGAATCTGAAAGCCAAAGCGGATCGCATGAACCGGGTGGCGATCGAGGAGATTCGCGAAAAGCGACTCAAATACCTGACCGATGAAAAACGCATAAAAGCGGTCACCGTGCTCTTCAGCGATCTCGAGGGCCGGCTGCATCTGCTCGACTATGACAAAAAGTTTTTGATTGGCGCTTACGAGAACCTGACCTTCGACGGTTCGTCGATTCGCGGATTTACTGCGCAGAAAGAGAGCGATCTGCGGCTGGGCATCGACTGGAGCGCCTTCTACTGGGTGCCCTCCGATGTCTTCGGCACCGGGAAAGCGCTGGTCTTTGGCAACGTCATCGATAAAGACGGCTCGCCCTACGCCGGAGATTTGCGCGGCGTGCTCAAGAGCTACTCCGAAAAACTCTTCAAGGAGAAAGAGTACACACTGAATGCGGCCACTGAGATTGAAGGCTTCCTGTTCGCGGGCCGCGATGCGGAGCAGACCTACCACCAGACTGGCAAGTTTGAGTTCATCAGCACAGGCGGCTACTACCACTCACTGCCGCTCGATCCGCTGCGCCAGTTCATCGACACCGCGGCTGAAGTGCAGCGGGCGATGGGATTCCAGAACGAGAAGGACCACCCCGAGGTGGCGCCTAGCCAGTTCGAGATCAACTACGGCTACGCCGAGGCGGTTGCGGCGGCGGACCAGATTCAGCTCTACAAGCTGCTGTGCCGGCAGATCGCAACTAACATGGGCTACACGGCCAGCTTCCTGCCCAAGCCCGTGGTGGGTGTGAACGGCAGCGGCATGCACACCAACGTTTCCGTCTCGAAGGGCAAGACCAACCTGTTCTGGGACGAAAAGGGACTTGAGCAATTGTCGAAATTCGGCTGGGATTTCCTGGACCGCATCCTTACTCATGCCCTGGATCTTTGTCTCGTTTTCAATTCGAGCGTGAACGCCTACCGGCGGCTCGATCCGCACTTTGAGGCGCCCAACCAGATTCGTGCTTCGGCAGTAGACCGCGGCGCGATGGTGCGCGTTCCGATCGGCAACCATCGATCGATGAGGACGGAAGTGCGCGCGGTGGCGCCGGATGCGAACCCGTACCTTACGCTCTACGGCATCTTCAAGACTGGAATTGACGGGCAAATCTCCGGAGCCGATAATCTGCGCGCGGGCGGCAAGTATCTGCCGGATAACATTCAGGAAGCGATCCAGGATTTCATGGAATCGAAGTGGATCGGGGAGATTCTGGGAACCGATGTGCAGGGACGGTACGGGGACTTGAAACAGGCGGTCGCGAATCGCTCTCCACGTGAGTTGGGAACGATTGTGAAGGGTTCCGAGGTGCAGTTCCATCACGCTGTCTACAACCAGTCGCTGTGGAATCTGTTCTAAAGTTGCGTTTTTAAGGTGCCAGCCAAATCGAGCCAAAGAACGATGCGGCGCAACCTTCCTAAGGTTGCGCCGCTTGGCTTTTGCATGAGTCTTCAGTGGTGCAGCAGTTCTTATTTCACGTTCGGTAGGAAGTAGGCCTCCACTGCCCGCATCAAAGACGAATGGTCGATCTTGGGCGGGACTCCCTCATAACGTGCAGACCAGCAAATCTGATTCACGAGATCACGCGGATAACAACCCCGCAACTCTAATTTCAACGATTCACGAATCAAGGCGATGAGGTCTCTTATCAGCGCGGGATCAGCGTCAATTTCATGGTCCCTCGCAACTCGGCGAAAGATCTCGCAGAATTGATCGTCGTTGACCGCACCAATGCTGATCTTTGTCTGGATGCGCCGCAGGAAGGCGGGATCCAGCAACTCGGCCGGATCGAGATTGGATGCGAACACAACCAGCATTTCGAAAGGGATTTCAATCTTTCGTCCGCCTGCCAGAGTGAGAAACTCTATCCTGCGATCGAGAGGAACGACCCAGCGGTTCAGCAACTCGTCAGGACGAATACGTTGGCGCCCAAGGTCGTCGATGATCAACACGCCGTTGTTGGCCTTCATCTGCATGGGGCCGACATAGAACTTATTGATTGGATTGAATTGCAGGTCGAGCATCTCGGCGGTCAGTTCGCCCCCAACCATCACAGTAGGACGATGGCAACGAACCCAGCGCAGATCGCGGTTGTCCGACTCGGACTCCCAGGTTCGTTTGTGAATTGCGGGATCGTAGACGGTGATGATCTGACTGTCGACTTCGATTGCATACGGTATCCAGATTGCATCTTCCGCGAGGACGCGCGACAAGGTCTCTGCTATTGCAGTTTTTCCGACGCCGGGAGGGCCATAAAGGAAGATGGCAGAGCCGGAATTGAGTGCGGTTCCGAACTGGGCTAGTATCTTGCTGTCGATGACCATGTGCGCGAAGGCGCGTTCTATGTCGGGTGGATGCACCTCGACGTTGCGAACGCTCTGCAGGCGCACCTGCTCGACATAGCTGGCCAACGACACCGGCGCGGGGCCGGCATACTGACTGTGCGAAAGAAGCTCCAAGGCCCGCGATCTTCCCTGGGAAGTAATCGCAATGTAGGGAATGTTCCCGGTCATTCCGGTAACTTCGCAGAGAAGCTTCCCGCGCAGGCGGCTGAACAGGTCGTTTGCGACGTCGAAATTGAGCCGCATATGTTCGCCGAGATCGAGAACCGAGAACGGGCCAGAAGTGTAAAGCGATTTGAGAGCCAGGTCTTCGAGGACTGAATCGCGCACGCCGACTTCAGGAATCGTTCGGGGTCGATGGTCGGGGGTAGCGATGTGCTCAGTCTTACGGAAATCTTGAATATTGAGAATATCTTCCAATTTGCAGTCTCCGGTAGTTGTGAATATACCCCGTTGTTTCTGGGCGAGCCAATGTTTTGTATAGCTTGAGGAGTACGAAAGAGAGGTACTTGGGTTTCGTCTGGTTAGCAGCAAAGGATGACTGCTATTGACAGGATTGTGTCCAGGGTCAATGGAATATCTTGTGAAGGAGCGGAAAGAATAGTCCCGGCAATGAGTCAGGCCGAAACCAGAAGCCCCTGCCGGCGACCGAAAACCAACTTGATTGCCGCTGGATTGGGTCGGAAAGACGAGGTTGTTTTGACACTGGATATTTTTGATTTGCATGGGAAAAAGGCATTGGTCACGGGCTCTTCGCGCGGGCTTGGTTTCGGAATCGCACTGGCATTGGCCGAGGCTGGCGCGCAGATCGCGCTGCATGGATCGAAGTCCGTACCTGCAGAAGCCACAAAACGTATCGACGAGGCGGGAGGAAAACCTGCCACTGTAACGGGCGATCTGAGCGATCCTGACGTTTGCCGTCAAATCATCGACCAGGTCATTTCCAGGACCGGCAGGATCGACATCCTGGTAAACAACGCAGGGACAATCCGTCGTGCTCCGGCAGCTGACCACTCGTGGGAGGATTGGAGCGCGGTCCTTGAGACGAATCTTTCGAGTGTCTTCCGATTGAGCCAGCTGGCCGGGCAACACATGCTGGCACAGGGTGGTGGGAAGATCATCAATATCGCGTCGATGCTCACATTCCAGGGCGGAATGTTTGTCCCTTCGTATGCCGCGGCCAAGGGCGGCGTTGGGCAATTGACGAAGGCCTTTGCCAATGAATGGGCCTCCCGGGGAATCAATGTAAATGCAATTGCACCCGGCTACATGGAGACAGACAATACGGCGGCGCTGCGAGCCGATCCCGTTCGCTCGCGGCAGATTCTCGAGCGAATTCCGGCGGGGCGCTGGGGAAATCCATCGGATTTGAGCGGAGCCGCGATCTTCCTCGCATCGCGAGCCAGCGATTACATGCACGGCCATATTCTTGTCGTCGATGGCGGATGGTTGAGCCGCTGAGGCAGACGGGACGTGCTTTGAGAATCCTCAAGCCACAAACCACAAGCTGCCATCAATGGCCCCGCGGCGACTTCTACAATGTCGGAGCAAGCTTATACTGTTTCTTTGTCCTCGCCACGAGCCCTTCTCCTTTTCATGGCGACCAGGTCGAATCGAATTTTGAACGCGAGGGAATGCATCGATGAGTGAATCGACTGGAAATGGTCTGACGTTCCGCAAGCATGCTGAATTGGATCTTCTGTCGTTAGGTGCCTTGGTGCACCGGCTGGATCCAGGGATCATTCCATTTCGCAAAGCGACGCAATGCGCGATCCACGTCAGCGGTGGTGAATTTAACGTCGCCGCCAATCTTTCCGATTGTTTCAGGCTCAGGACCGGAATTGCCAGCGCGATGGTGGACTATCCGCTGGGAGATTTGATCGCCGAGTGCGTGCGCGCCATGGGCGTCAAGCCGTTCTATAAGCATTTTGCGCACAATGGCGTAAACGGGCCCAATATGGCTGCTGTTTATAGCGATAGAGGCTTTGGCGTGCGTGCTCCCGTGGTCTTTTACAACAGGGCCAATGAGGCTGCCGCACACCTGAAGCCGGGTGATTTTGATTGGAAGGCGATCTTCGCCGGTGGCGTGAAATGGGTGCACAGCGGTGGAATCTTTGCAGCGCTTTCGCCAACCACGTCGGAACTTGCGGTCGAAGCGATGCGCGAGGCCAAAGCGGCTGGTGCTATCACCTCTTTCGACTTGAACTTCCGTGAGAAGCTCTGGAATGTCTCCGGAGGCAATGAGCACGCAGTCAACGTGATTGGACGTATCGTCGAGAACGTGGATGTTCTGGTTGGCAATGAAGAGGACTTGCAGAAGGGACTGGGAATTGCAGGACCCGAGATTGCATCCAAGTCCAAACTCGACCCGCGTGTCTTCTTCGAAATGATCGACAAGGTCGTGGAGAAGCATCCGCGTGTGAAGGTAGTTGCGACGACACTACGGGAAGTGCACTCAACAAACAGGCATAGCTGGAGCGCAGTTGCCTGGATGAATGGAAAGACTTACGCAGCGCCGACTGCTGAACTGGAAGTATACGATCGCGTGGGCGGCGGGGATGGTTTCGCAGCGGGATTCTTTTATGGCCTTTTGACGGGGGAAGCGCCGGAAGCAGCAACCAAGCTTGGTTGGGCCCACGGTGCACTGCTTACAACTTTTCCAGGCGACACCACGATGGCTACTCTGGAGCAAGTACGCGCATTCGCAAAGGGGGGGTCGGCGCGCATCCAGAGATAAGTGCGGCTGCTCCACAGTTATCGCCAGCCCAAAGCCGCTTGTTAAGAGAGATAGGAGATCGGTCGCGTCAGTTACACTCGGTCTTATCCTTGGAGCGGCGAGTCATTCCTTCACCTTGACCACAATCGCGCTGTAGGTTGTACCGGGGGCGACGATTAATTGGTGCGGCACACCGGCATTCACCGTCACTAAATCTCCCGCTGAGATGGCCTGCGATTTTCCGCCTTGAATACTAGTCCCTTTAGTTTCTCCATCGGGGCTTGTTTTCGGATCAATGACCGTGCCTCCGGTGATCAGCATCGCACTTCCCTGCTGCACAATCATCACATCATCGAAGTGGGCGTGAATCTCAGCGCCGCCACTCGCGGTGCGAACCGAAATCTGCAACTTGTGGCTTCCGTAGTCTGCCAGAGTTTGCCCTGCACTGCCTGATGCAGCCGCTTGAGTATCAAGCGACGCTAACTGTGTCCGGATCTGGGCGGCGGAGAATAGTTCAGCTTTGCCACCGGTTTGCGTAAACGCCGGAATGCTCAATGCAACCAGCACCAAAACTACCTTCATCGCATTCATCGAAGTTCCTCCTCAGCGCATGCTTTCAAGCGGCGCTGGGTCCATGTCTGCATAGTCCTGGTTCTCGCCGCCCATGCCCCAACAGAATTTGTAGGCCTGCGTGCCCACGCCGGCGTGGATTGACCATCCAGGCGAAACGACAGCCTCGCAATTCCGCATTACCAGGTGCCGGGTTTCGTTCGGTGGGCCCATTAAGTGAACGATACGCGCGTTTTCTGCCACGTCGAAATACAGATAGACTTCAGAGCGGCGCATGTGGGTGTGAGCCGGCATGGTGTTCCATGCGCTTCCCTTATGCAAATGGGTTACGCCCATCACAAGCTGACAGCTTTTCGCGCCATCCAAGTGAACGTACTTATAGATTGTGCGAAGATTGCAGGATTCCACGCTTCCTATTTCGGTTGGCTGCGTCTCATCCTTTCTGACAATTGTGACAGGATAGGATGCGTGCGCAGGATAACTGAGAAGATAGAAGGCCGCTGGCGCTTTCTTCGATTGTGATTCGAATCGGATGTTGGGATTGCCTCGGCCGATATAAATCAAATCGAGATTATCGAGTTCGTGGGACAAATTACCCACTTGGACAATACCTGCTGCACCGACGTTGAGTACGCCGAGTTCGCGGCGCTCAGTGAAATACTCTGCGCGCAATTCCGGACTCGTTGCCAGAACCAATGGGTCTTCCAGCGGCACCGCCATCCCGACTACAGCACGGTCCAGATCTACATACGTCAATTGAATTGAGCCCGCCTTGTGAAGGCCATCTACCAGGAAAGACTCGCGAAGTTCCTGCGTTGTCATGTGCGGATATCGAATAGGGTCGGCCATCAAGACGGTTTTCATAACTGGTGTATGTTCCTCGTTCTCGCTTTCACGGTTGCGGACGTTGCTCCAACAGCCATCGAACCAGCTCCTTGCCACCTGCAAAGTTATCGAACTGATTGTAGATGAGCGGATTCTTTCGCCCATCGGTGTATTCGTTATAAAGCCAGGGATCGACGGCTGCAAATATGGTGCCGCGTCCGTACTTCGCGGCCGCCATCACAACATCGCCTCGATCGCGGAGCAACGCTACTGCGGGTCCACGCAGCGAGATGGCGCTTGTGTCCTTCATGTAGAGGGTGTGAGGATGATGAAAGATCGGCCCCTCAGCGACAACAGGAATCCGGCCATCTTCAACCTGCTCGCCGATGATGTGATGATGAAGAACGTCGTCGAAGTGAATGCCAAATCGGTTGGCCAGCAGATTCAAATGAGAGATATCGGCGTTGGGCGGATCGTTCTCCATGAGGATAAGCACCCCGCCTTTTTTGACCCAGGCCGCAACCTCTTCAGCATCTCGATCCGTCATGTAATGGGGATTGGGATTCTTGATCGGAATATCGGGCGAAACGATGATATAGAACTTCGCATGTTCGAGGTTGCTTTGTGTCGGCGCAGCGTAAAGAGTCTCCGTCATCATTCCATAGGTTTGAAACATCTGCCCAAAGAGGGCGTATCCGCTGTCACTTAGATCGGACCATTTGTAGTGGAAGTACTCCGCCTGTCCGGCAGCGTTCTTGCGCTGCTGGCTGTTATACCACGCATCGAGCAATACCGTTTGACCTTGTGCAAGCGCCGCTGTCGGTGCGTGGTCGACTTCAGTGGCCGCCAGGAGAAATGCGCCCAATCCTGCGGAGTTGTCAGCGTCAGCTGGGGCTCGGTGCTCTCCCGAGGTTTTTCTATTCGGATCTATGCGCGCTAAGTCGAGGCGCAGGGTCACGATTCCGTCGGCATAAGTCTGAGCTGCGTATTTCAAGACTCCGTGCCAGGCTTGCTCGGCGTGCGCGGTAGCGCTCTCGGGAAGATATCCCAAACGAGCGCCTTTCGCGAGTGCATACACGAACAGGCAGTTGGCAAAAGTGGAGGCCGGAGGCTGCATGGATCCCGTCGATACTGCCGCTTCGTCAAAAAACCCTGTCTCGGGATCCTGACGGTGTCCGGCTGTCGCCGCTATCCTATTCAGCATTGCGATTAGTTCGGTCCGCCCTGGGTCTTCCTTTGGATAATAGGGCAGCGAATCAACAAGCGCCGCTGACAGGCGTGCGATGGATGCGGCATTGGAAAGAGCGGCTGCAGTCTCCACTCCCACCATAGATGATTGGGCCGATTCGTTCCACCGTTCAAAGCCTCGAGTAATCCCCGCAAAGTCCTGCGGTTCTTGAAACACGGATGCGTATTCGGCGAGAAAAGGCTGGGCGGTGCACAGGCCTTTTGATTGCGGTCCGCTTTGCTGGGCGGATGAAACGTCGCAGTCAGCGGCGATTTGCTGACGGATTTCCGCGGCTGCTTTGTAGTATTTCGGGGCGAGCGTTACGCGGTACATCAGAAGCAGCTGACGGCCCAGCGAAGCGTTGTCGGAGAAGCTCGCGTTTCGATTGACCGAATCGAGATACTGATCGACCACGCTCTTTCCATAGCGGAAGTAGTCACCGTTTGCAGAGTCATACCAGAGCGCCTCCAAACCTTCCAGCTGCCTCCCCGTCTCTTCGTCCCACGCACCTTCCGTTCGTACACTGGCTTGGCCCACAGGATTGTGCTGAACGATCGTGTTCGCTATCCGGGCTGACCATTGTGTGGATTGCGAAAAGGCCGGAAGGCTCGCGCAGAGGACCGTGGCAACGAACGCAAGCCGGTAGGCCGCGCCTTGCAGCGCCGTTAAAGGCAAACGATTGCCGGAGAGCGTTAGAGGTTTTGGCGGCAATCGCATAATAAATCTCCTGGAAGGGCCGGTATAAGACACGAAATTGTCGCGTCTCGCCACTGTAACGGTTTACCACATGACACTTCGGCCACGCCGCGAGCAGATCCCGATGGCGCTATGACGTTTTCTCCAGGAGCCTTTCTGGTTCACGCGGAATCTTATTGTTTGCCAGGCGATCATTCGATTGCGGGACAATTACACGAACATGAATCGATCAAACTACGACAGGGGCCACACTTTGTTCAGCCGCCGCCGCTTTGTCCAGGGCATGGCCTCCGCGGGAGCCCTCGCTGCGTTCGGTGGAAAGAATCGGTTGGCCCTTGGCGAAATCGCTCAGCGGAAGGCGTCGGAATTGTCGGGCTCGCACTTCGAACTAACCCTCGACACGCTGCCCGTAAACTTCACGGGGCGTGACGCCGTAGCGACGGGGATCAATGGTTCTTCGCCGGGACCAACTCTGCGGTGGCGTGAGGGCGACACCGTCACCATTGCGGTCACCAATCGCCTCAAGATGCCAAGCTCAATTCACTGGCATGGCATGCGGATACCCACGGAAATGGACGGCGTTCCGGGCCTGAGCTTTCGTGGAATCGCTCCGGGCGAGACTTTCGTCTACCGATTTCCAGTGCTTCAGAGCGGCACTTACTGGTATCACAGCCATTCTCAATTTCAGGAGCAGACCGGCCTGCTTGGCTCCATCGTGATCGAACCGCGCGAACCGTATCCCGTCGAATTTGACCGCGAATACGTAGTGCTCCTCTCGGACTGGGCCGATGCCGATCCGGAATCGATCTTCAGCAACTTGAAACAGGAGAGCGATTACTACAACTACCATCGCCACACAGTCGCAAACTTCCTTAGCGAATCGAAAGCGAAGGGCGCCGGACCAACACTCAAAGAACGCACCGCCTGGGCTCGGATGAACATGAGTCCAAATGATATTGCCGATGTGTCGGGCGCGGTCTACACCTATCTGCTGAACGGCCATGCTCCGCGATCCAACTGGACGGAACTATTTCGACCCGGCGAGCGTGTTCGTCTTCGCTTCATCAACGGCTCCTCCATGACCTTCTTCGATGTTCGGATTCCCGGCCTTCCCCTGACTGTGATTCAGGCGGACGGGAACGATGTTGAGCCGGTCGAAGTGGATGAGTTCCGCATGGGCGTTGCGGAAACCTACGACGTGATCGTGCAGCCGCACGATGAAACGGCGTACACGATCTTTGCCCAGGCTGAAGATCGTACAGGATTCGCGCGTGGAACCCTCACGCCAAGACTCGGGCTCACTGCCACAGTTCCCCCGATGGACCCGCGCCCCAAGCGAACCATGATGGACATGGGAATGGATATGAGCAGCATGAAGGGCATGGATATGTCGGACATGAAAGGCATGGACATGGCCGGTATGCAGGGCATGCAGATGGGCGAGCCAGGCATGCCGGAGAGCCACGCAAACGGAACCGCGGCGATGCCTTCGAGGCCAAACGGAAATGGTTCAATGCCCGGCATGTCGATGAGCGGTGGGGTCGGCATGACGCCGTTTCCCCAGCCTGGCCGTCAAACTGCGCCCGCAGTTCCAGCAACGACAGCAGCATCACAGGACGTGAAGCCAGAGCCGTCCAGTCCCGTCAAGATACATACCGGCCCGCAGGTCGCGACGAAGCCAATGATGGTGATGAGCCGGTTGAACGAACCGGGAGATGGGTTCCAAAACAACGGCCGGCGTGTGTTGACCTACGCCGACCTGCGTGCGCGCTATCGCGGTGTGGATCGCAGACCGCCGACCCGGGAGATCGAGTTACATCTCACCGGCAACATGGAGCGCTTCATCTGGGGTTTCAATGGACAGAAATTCTCCAGTGCCGAACCGATTGAACTCAAACTCGGGGAGAGAGTCCGTGTCGTGCTCATCAACGACACAATGATGGAGCATCCCATCCATCTGCACGGACTATGGAGCGAACTGGAGAACGGGCATGGCCCGTTTAATCCCTATAAACATACCATCCTTGTGAAGCCATCGGAGCGCGTGAGTTATCTCGTCAGCGCCGATACACCGGGAAGATGGGCTTACCACTGTCATCTAGTCTTCCACATGCATGCCGGCATGTTTAGAACGGTGGTGGTGTCATGAGAACTACGCGCATCAGTTTCCTCCATCATTCGTTTGTACGCGCCGTAACTCTCGTCGCATTCGTCGTCGGCATCCCGTCAGTACGATCGGCTCGCGCGCAATCATCCATGCCCGCCGCACCGGGGCTCGCACCACAAACACAGTCGGATTGGCCCCCTGCCGTCAAGGACAACATGGTCTTCAGGCATGCGCTGTTCGATCAGTTGGAAGGGAGGACAACCGGATCTGAGAATGAGCTGCGGTGTGATGGTCAGGGGTGGATCGGCACGGACATGAATCGGCTATGGATCAAGTCGGAAGGCTTCGCCGGGGCCAACGGGGTGAGCGATGGGGACCACGAGGCGCTCTATGATCGGCCCATCCCGCACACGCGCTATTTCGACGCACAGGCCGGCATTCGAGCCGATGTGGACTCGAACCCCACCCGCGTGTGGGCTGCCCTTGGCGTCGAGGGTCTGGCCCCTTACTTCTTCAATATCGAGCCGACCTTGTACATACGCGACAGTGGACACGTGGCAGGACGGATCAATGGCTCGTGGGATCTCTTCGTCACGCAGCGATGGGTGATGCAGCCGCAGGCCGAACTGAATTTCTACAGTAAAGACGATCCCTCGCGCCAAACCGGCTCGGGACTCTCGGATATCGATGCGGGCATCCGGCTCCGCTACGAGGTCACGCGCAAGATCAACCCTTATCTTGGCTGGGCTTACGACGGAAAGTACGGCAATTCCGCCCTCTACACTCGCCAGTCCGGAGAAGCAACCGGCAACTCCAGTTTCGTCTTCGGATTTCGAGTGTGGTATTGACCGCTCAATCGGCCCTATAGATCATCTGGAATGCGTGGCTGAGAAGACGGAGCCCGTGCGTGCGACCCTTGCCGTGACAGGTTTCGGCGAAACCACGATAGGCAGAAGCATGGATACGGCCATGACAACTGCAATCACGTGGAGACCGCCTGCATACGAGGCGCTGCTCTGTCGCATATGTGCGATGAGCAGCGGGCCAAAAGCGCTCGTTGATCCCCACGCGACGCCTTAGCGCGCACCGTTGAGGCATTTACTGATGCCCTCGGTCTGAAGCGCTATGCAATCTACGTGTTCGATTACGGAGCCCCAACCGGCTTTCGCCTGGCGATGTTTCACCCGGAACGAGTGACAGCCATCATTTCGCAGAATGGCAATGCCTACGAAGAGGGTCTTGGCGATGCGTGGGGACCGATTAGGAAATATTGGTCCGAGCCGACCGCCGGCAACCGGGAAGTTCTCCAGCAGAACATCCTGACTTTCGAAGGAACCCGCTGGCAGTACACGCACGGTGTGGCCAATCCCGACACGATTGCGCCTGAATCGTACACGTTGGATACGGCCCTACTGGAACGCCCGGGAAACAAGGAGATTCAGCTCGACCTGTTTCTGGACTATGCGTCAAACATGAAGCTCTATCCGAAATTTCAAGAATATTTTCGAAAAGCGAAACCCCCACTGCTGGCGATCTGGGGCAAGAACGATCCGTTCTTCATCCCCGCCGGAGCAGAGGCATTTCGAAAGGACCTTCCGAACGCGCAAGTCTGGTTCCTTGATACGGGCCACTTCGCGATCGAGACGCATGCAGTGGAAATTGCCGAGGCTATGAGAGAGTTTCTCGAAGCAAATGACGTAATCGCCCGTCGCGAAAAGGCGGCGTCGCGATGAACACCTCGCCTCAAGGGGGTACAGTCGTCCTGGTCCAGTCGCTTGTGTACGTAACGGCCTTGGCCCCTGATGAAGCAGAAACAGTAGCAGATGTTTTCTATCGCTCGGCCCCGCATCCGGAAGCTCCCAAGCTCGCACCCGATCAGCGTGGACTTATTTAGATGCCGGAGGAAGGATTCAGTCACGCGGTGGCGCATAAGGCATCGCCGGATCAGATAGTCATTATGGCGGCGGTGCAACGGCCCATCTCGGTCAAATGCATTTATGAAAAAGCCCCGGCGCCTGCATGGAGAAGCAAGAAATCTTGGTTCCTCATCGCAGAAGAAGATCGCATGATCCTTCCGGAGACCCAGCGCTTTATGGCCGAGCGAATGGGCGCAACCACTCGTTCGAACCACGCAGACCACACTCCGATGTACACAGCGCCAAATCTCGTGGTTGACGTTGTTCTGGAAGCCACGCGGGAAGCAAATCGGAATTGAAAAGAGGAGCCACGAAAAACAGTTCTGTCGCGATCGTCACTGGTGCGAGCCAGGGAATTGGTCGTGAAAGAAGAGATTCAGGCGACCGGCAATTCGGATTATCTTTGCCCAGAAATACCCACCGGTGCGCGCCCTTTTGAAAGGAGTACCCACAAAAGTCCTCACAATCGGATGTTTCTAAAGTTGAGCTGGGAGTTGAGAAGCTTTGTAAATCGATGAATGTGAATGCTCCACCGCCTAACAGGCGGTGGCTTCGGATTACGGCTGGAAGCCGGATTGATCGGCCATCCGGCCGATTTCAGTTGTGAATCTCATTTGGTTTCGTCTGGTTCTGGAGCAAA
>Ga0182024_10003291_pt1 | contig 38723 bp, 25 predicted proteins | sample P32metaG_FD_120480 | JGI IMG/M metagenome (GOLD analysis project Ga0182024, IMG submission 120480) | Permafrost microbial communities from Stordalen Mire, Sweden - P3-2 metaG (Illumina Assembly) | ecosystem: Environmental > Terrestrial > Soil > Wetlands > Permafrost | place: Sweden: Stordalen...
AAATGCGGGGGTCTCTCCACTGCGGCGGCAAAGTGCGCCGCCTTCGGTCGAGATGACGATTTTATTTGAGGGACGGAGGAAGAACGGGCAACGGCAAGAGCCAAATGCGGGGATCCTTCGCTCCGCTCAGGATGACGGATTTTCAGGGCGAGCGCTGAAGTTCTGAATCTGCTGCTCACTTCACATGCACCACGGCCTGGGAACCGACGGCCGGAAGGTTTTCCTGGGCGCTGTTGCGCGCGCCCACCTTGACCAGGGCAAGGTTGGAGTCGCCGGGTGCGATGGCCTTGAAGGTGAGGGTGCAGACGCTGCCCTGACCGTTGATTCCGGCGGATTTGGGAGGACGTTCGGTGGAGATGCTGATGAGACCGTTGTCGACGCGGTGGGCGAGGGCGACGGCCTGGCCATCACGGGCGAGGAAGTCTCCGGTGTCGACGTTAACCAGCTCGAGGACTGCGGGGTTGAACTGCATCTGCAACGGAACGGCGAAGACGTCGTGGCCGTTGGCGAGGGAGACAGCGACCTGGAAGGTGCTGCCGACACTCTGATCGGAGCTGGCCGGGATGACGCTAAGGGTGATTGGCGCACCTCCGCCGGGAGGGAGGGTCTGAGCGGGAATGTCCGCGCCAATCGGTGGGACTGCGGGGGGAGTGAGGGGCTGGGTCTGCTGATTGAGCTGATGCACCATGGCGGCGGCGGCGTTGGCGGCGGTGGTTGCGGGGCCGGTCGGCTGGGGTCTGGCGACGGGAGCTGCGATGGCGTCACGGAGAGCCATGTCGGCATCGGATTCGCGGCGCAGCTCGATGGATGTACCGGTGCCGGTGTCGATGGCGCGGGTGTTCATGCGGCTGAGGACGGATTCGCGAACGATGTGTGGGATGAGCAGGAAGACGATCTCGTCGGTCTGGACTTCTTTATTCTGCGTGGAGAAGAAATATTTGAAGAACGGAAGCTCGCCGAGGCCGGGGGTTCCGCTGACGACGTTGTTGTCCTGCTTGGTGATGATGCCGGCGAGGATGCTGGGTTCGCCCTCCTGGAGCTGGATGGTCTGCTCGCTGGAGCGCTGGCCGATGATGGGCTCGGTGACGCCGCTGATGGTGACCGACCCGTTCTGCGAGAGCACCTCGATCTTCATCTTGAGGGTGACTTCATGGTCGTAGTGGACCGTGGGGGTCATGTCGATGTTGACGCCGACGTCGAGGTAGGTGAATTGGGTTTGTACGCCGATGCTGGCGACGCCGGTGGAGACGCCAGCGTTATAGGAGCCGGTGGCGATGGGGATCTTCTGGCCGATCTTGAGCGTGGCGCGCTGGCCGTCGGTGGCGCGGATGCGCGGGTTCTGCAGGATGTGGGTGTTGGTGTCGGAGAGGAGGGCGTTGAGGGTTCCGCCGGTGATGTTGACGGCGACGTTGGTCGCGTTGAGATGGGCGAGGGAGTTGAGCGTGAAGTTGGACGAGGCGACGGTGGTGCCGGTGGTGGTGGTGGTGCTGGTGGGGACGGGGGCGTTGGGGCTGGCCTGGGGGGTGAGGCCGATGGACTGCGGAAGGGTGATGCCGAGGTTGCGCATCTTGTCGCGGTTGACCTCGAGGATGGCAACATCGACGACCACCTCGGGACGGGCGCGGTCGAGGTCGTTGATGAGCTTTTCCGCGAGGAGGAGTTGGTCGGGCGTGGCGCGCATGACGATGGCGTTCTGGCTGGGAACGAGGTAGATTTTTACGCTGGGATCGAGCAGGTTGCGGATGGCGACGACAACTTCATTCGCGTCATTCTGCGCGGTGGAGTTGGTGAGGTAGAAGGTCTGGACGGCCTGCTCGTCGAGGTCGGTGCGCTTGGTGCGGGTGTTCTGGGCGACGAAGATGGTGTTGCTGGTGACGGGCTTGTAAAACGTGCCGGAGATAGTGCCAACGATGCGGAGAGCATCCTGCCAGGAGACGTTGTTGAGGTCTACGGGGATTCGCTTGGAGGTGTATTCGGGGTCGAAGAGGACGTTGATGCCAGCAGCCTTGCCGATGGCCTGATAGATGACTTTGACGTCCTCGACCATGTGAATAGCGGGGATGGGCTCGTCGGACATGGCTTTGAGCTGGATGGGGCCGGCCATGGAGTCGATCTCTTTGAGCGATTCGGACTGGCGGGACATCTGCTCGTTGGGGATGACCGGGGTCGTAGGTGCGAAGAGGGACGGCTGCTGCTTGCGCAGGAGTTCGAGCTCCTGCTGGGCGGTCTGATTGCCCGGATCGATCTCGGAGGCGCGGGTGAACTCGTTGAAGGCGCCTGTGTAATCACCGCTCTGGCGAAGGACGCGGCCGCGGTCGATGTGGCCGACGGAGGCGAGGAACCTCATTCGCTCGTAGTGGGACTTGTAGAGGATTTCGGTGGGCTTTTTCACCAGGGCCTGGTGATAGTCCTCGAGGGCGGCGTCATAGTCCTGGCGCGCCTCGGCCTGTGCGCCTCGCTTGTCCCACTTTGCGGCGGACTGGGCGTGTGCGGCGATGGCGCCGAAGCCTGTGAGACAGGACAGAAGCACGAGCGCCCGGAGGAGGACTGACGAAAATCTGGTAGTTGATCTGTGACCGCGACCCATGCTGCTTCCGTTTGCGTCCTTTACACCTTGAAGAGTGTGGCGTCTGCCGGAGTACACGTCCGACTCGAGAACAATCTCGGGTAAGACGTTGCCTGTTGGGGCGGTGCCTGCCAGGCTGTTGCGCTCGGGTGAGTATACCATTTGCCTCAATATCGACCTCGTAAAGGGGGTGCACTTTGTGAGTCATCCACGGACGCTATGCTGACGGCTCGCGGCTACAGGTTGTGTCTGCTCACGCAGGCTTGAATGCTTGCGAAGCAGGTTCAGGGTTAGACGTGCTGGATGACGTGCGGTAAGACCGGTAAGGCCATGGTGAACGGCATGTTAAAGTAAGAGATCGTATGCCGCGCTCTCTCTCCAATCCGACGATCGCCCATCAGCCGAAGCCAGTGGTGAAGGAGAAAGACCGCGACCCGGTGGCGTCGGGGCAAAGAGATGCTGCGTATAACCGCTCGGCAAGCTTCAATTATTTTCTTTCCGATAAATTCGAGGCGGGAGTTGCGCTGCGCGGGACCGAGGTGAAGTCGATCCGCGAGGGCAAGGCAAATTTGAAAGACGCCTATGGGCTGCTGAAGGACGGTGAGTGCTTTCTGCTGAATGCACACATCGGACCGTTTTCTCATGGGAATGCGATGAACCATGATTCCTTGCGTACGCGTAAGTTGCTTCTGCACAAAAGCGAGGTGCGGAAGCTCGAGGGTATGACGAAGCAGAAGGGGTTTACGCTGATCCCGACACGACTTTATTTTCGGAATGGCCGTGTGAAGTGCGAGCTGGCGCTGGCGAAAGGCAAGCAGGAGTGGGACAAACGCGCGACCGAACGTAAGCGCGAGGCCGACAATGAGGCGAAGGCTGCGGTGGCGCGGAGTCAGCGGCGGTAGTTACGCTTAAGTAGTATGTCTGGACGGAGTGATCGCGTTACCATAGAGGCCTATGGATACGAAGCTCTTGTTTCAGGATGCTGCTGGATTTCAGACCCCGTTGCTGGCTGTGTTTGCGGTGGATATCGCGGTGGGTAAGGATGCGGAGCCGCTGCCGGCGCTGCTGACGACCTCGGACGCGGTGACGAATGCGGCGGCCAAGGCGCTGGCGTCGGGCGAGTTTGCGGGGAACGTTGGCGAGACGCTGCTGCTGCATGCTCCCAGCGGGCTGAAGGCGGAGCGGCTGCTGATTGTGGGGATCGGGAAGGCGAAGACGCTGTCGGTCGATGAGGTTCGCAAGGGCGCAGGTACGGCGGTGCGGTTCGCCAAGCCGCGGGGAATTCGCGCGATCGCGATTGCGTTTCCTGAAGACCATGCGCTGTCGGACGAGCACCTGGAGAGCCTGCCGTGCGAGTTGATGGCACGGGCGCTGGTGGAGGGGGCTCTGCTGGCCGAAGTGGACTATGACACCTATCGGAGCGAGCGGAAGGACCTTGCGGTGCACTCGCTTTCGTTGCTGGCAAAGGAAGACGATAAGACGACGAGGGCCGAGATTCAGAAGGGCTTCGACGAGGGGCTGGTGGTGGCGGCGGCGCAGAACTTTACGCGGTCGCTGGTGAATGAGCCGGGCAATGTGCTGACGCCAACCGAGCTGGGGAGACGCGCGGCGGCGATGTGCGCGGAGATGGGGCTGACGTGCGAGGTTTATTCGACCGAGAAGCTGCATGAACTGAAGATGGGCGCGTTTTGGGCGGTGTCGCAGGGGTCCGTTGAACCGCCGGCGCTGATCGTGATGACCTATGAGCCTGCGCTGAAAAAAGGCCAGGGCGTGGAGAAGGACGCTCCGGTGCTGGGGCTGGTGGGGAAAGGGATTACGTTCGATACGGGTGGCATTTCGATCAAACCCGCCGATGGCATGGAGAAGATGAAGTACGACATGGCCGGCGCGGGCGCGATGATTGGCGCGATGCGCGCGATTGCCGAGTTGAAGCCGAAGGTGAAGGTGATTGCGGTGGTGTGCTCGGCGGAGAATATGCCGGATGGGAAGGCGTTCAAGCCGGGCGATGTGGTGACCGCGATGTCCGGTAAGACGATTGAGATTGTGAATACCGATGCCGAAGGGCGGCTGGTGCTGGCCGATGGTCTGCACTATGCGAAGACACTGGGATGTACGCATCTGATCAACGCGGCGACGCTGACTGGTGCGGTGGCGATTGCGCTCGGGATTTTGAACGCTGGGTTGTTCTCGAACGATGAGGCGACGTGGGAGAAATTTCAAGGCGCGCTGAAGGTTTCGGGGGAGAAGTTCTGGCGGCTGCCGTGCACCGATGATTACAAAGACCAGATCAAGAGCCAGATTGCCGACATCATGAATACAGGCAAGACGCGGCATGGCGGGGCGATCTCGGCGGCGATGTTCCTGAAGGAGTTTGTGGGGGAGACGCCGTGGGTGCACCTGGATATCGCAGGTTGCGCGTGGAACGATGAGAATAAACCGTGGATTGCGAATGGGCCGAGTGGGATTGCGGTGCGGTCGATTCTGGAGTGGGTGCGGAGCTACTCGGCTTAGTTTGCCGACGAGAACAATCTATTCAGTCGCCGATAAATATCCAGTGCAGCGCTTCACTGAAAGAGCGCTTACGAAACTTCATCACACCTACGCCGGGAATCTGCGGCTTTGTGATGTCGCAGCAAGTCATCCCATAAGTAATTGGCAACGAATAGATGTCATCGAAATCCTTGATAGACATTGCTTCTGGAAAATGGGCAAGACCGTCCGCCCCTGTTCTTCGCTGGATGTATTTGCAATGCACCTTCACGCCGAGACCTGAACCAGTGTATGTACATGCGTATCGCAGAGTGATTGGTATGCCTGAAAGATTCTTCCCTGTGGAGTCATCGACCGCTCGTACGGAATACTCCTGTGCGGCAAGCGAGGTTGTCCAGACTGCGATACCGAGAATTAGGGAAAATAGCTTCATAGGTCACCGAAGCAGGTAATCGACCTGTTGCTCCAAACTAAACATTCGCTGCTTCAGCGTCAATCATGAACTACATAACTGGTGGGGCTTCGATGCCTAGGTAGCCTAGGGCCCGGGTCATCTCGCGTTGGGCTACGGCGGCAGTGGCTAGGAGCAGGGCTTTGCGGGTGGGGTCGGTCTCGTTGAGGACGTGGTGGCGGTGGTAGAAGTTGTTGAACTGCTGGGCTAGCTGGAAGGCGTACTTCGCGAGGTACGCGGGTTCGGCGGTGGCGATGCATTGCTCGATCAGCAGCGTGAGTTTGGAGGCAAGGAGCCAGGTCTCCCATAGGCTGCTTCCCTCTTCGGTGTCGAGGATGTTCGCGAGGTCGAGTGTGGCGATGGCGGCGAGGGATTCGGCTTCGGTGGTGTTGGCCTTGCGGAAGATATTGGCGGCGCGGACGATCGCGTACTGGACGTAAGGGCCGGTCTCGCCCTCGAAGCTGAGGGCGTCCTTGAAGTCGAAGGCGATGACGGTGTTGCGGGTGAAGCGGAGCATGAAGTAGCGGAGCGCGCCGACGGCGATCTGCGTTGCGATAGTGAGGCGCGCGGGAGCTTCGATCTCGGGGTGGCGGGTGTCGACCTCGGCTTTGGCGGCGGCGATGAGCTGGTCGAGGAGGTCGTCGGCCTTGACGCCGAAGCCCTTGCGGCCGCTGACTTCGATGAAGGATTTCGCGCGGTCTTCGTCGCTGATGGTGTAGCCGAGTTCGATGGCGCAGCGCGGGGTGAGGGCGACCATCTCGTAACTGAAGTGGGTGTAGTGGTCGGCGGCGTCGGTGTAGCCCATGCCGCGGAGGGCCGCGACGACGTTGTTCTGCGGATCGTTCTGGCGCGAGTCGATGACGTTGTAGATGGCGTCAGCCTTGCCGAAGGTGGGGTGGCCGGGATCGCTGAGGCCGGAGGTGGAGATCCAGCAGCAGTGCTTCGGGTACTCGTGGAATTTTGCGTAGCCGAAGTCTTTGCCGGGGAGGAGGCCGAACTTCCAGAGGTGGTAGGCAATGTCCTTGCCGACGTAGGTGACGGTGCCGTTGGAACGGACGATGACTTTCGCGTCTTCGTCGGGGAGGGTTGAGTCTGCTACCGCAATCTCTTCCGTTGATCCGGCGCGGCGCATGACGTAGCAGTCTTTGTTTTTGCCGGAGGTCTCGAGGTAGAGAACACCTTTTTCGAGCATGAGCGCGCGGGCCGCGTCCCAGAAGTGGAGGGAGAGTATCTCGCTTTCGCGAGGGAGGAAGTCGTACTCGATGTTGAGGCGCTGCATGGTGTCGAGATGGCGGCGGAGGACGGCGGTGGAGATGAGGTCGGCGATCTCGGCGGTGTCGTTGTTGCCGGTTTCGAGCGCGTGGAGTGTGTCGAGGCGGATTTGCTTGCGGGCGGCTGCTTGCTCGGGGTCGGCGGTGTACCAGAGGGAGACGCGGGCGTAGAGGTCCCAGCAATAGAAGTCGATGCGCTGGTTGGTTTCGAGGAGTTCGTCGAGGAGCTCGTGGGTGCTGTCGAGGGTCTTGCCTTCGAGGTGGACGAGGCCGACGACTACGTCTGCTACCTGGACGCCGGTGTTGTCGATGTAGTTTTGCACGCCGACTTCGTAGCCGCGTTTGTAGGCGTCGGGACGGAGGAGGCGTTGGAAGGTGTCGCCGAGGATGGCGTTGCGGAGGTGGCCGATGTGCGCGGCTTTGTTGGGGTTGATGCTGGTGTGCTCGACGAGGCGGAAGCCGGGGCCTCCGATGTTGGCGTGCTGGTCAGACGCGATGCGGCGGACGGCGGCGGTGCGGTCGAGGCGGATGTTGAGGTAGCCTGCGCCGGCTACTTCTACGCTGGCTACGCCTTCTAGTTCGGCGCTTCCCTTTTCAAGCGCCGCGGTGAGTTCGGCGGCGAGTTCGGTTGCGATGGCGCGGGGGGCTTTGCGGAGGCGCTTGGCTAGCTCGAAGGCTACGGGGAGGGCGAGTTCGCCTAGCGCAATGCTGGGGGGCTGCTCGACGACGAGGTTCGCGAGGGTGATGTCGTACTTGGCGAGGAGGATGGCCTGGATGCGGACCAATAGGGACTGCTGGATTGTGCGATACATGCTTCGGATTCACCGCGTTCGGAGGGTTTTGGAGCTGGTTTCAGTCTACTAGAGGCGTTTAGAGGCTGTGTCCTGCCGGACGGCCCACTGCGCGTGGGGCGGCCACTTCGTGGCGGGTATACCTTGTCTCGCTAATACAAACGGTTGCTGCCCTCCCGTTGGTCGGGAAATGATCATCCCAACCAACGGGAGGACCAACGAAATTAATCTCGCCTAGACCAGTTAAAAAGGCGTGCGAACGCCCGCCCCACGCGCAGTGGGCCCGTCCGGCACGACATTGTCTCTACGGCAGCTCGGTGGGGAGCTGTTCGATTTCGACAAAGAGAGGCTTGTTGTTGTGGATGCGGATGCGGTGGATGAAGAAGATGATGCCGCCGGCGAAGGTGATGGAGATGAGTAGCCAGACGTGGATGGCCAGACCGAACACCGCGGCCTGTGCCTGCGCAACCCCGTGGTTGACTAGCGAGGTCTTGACGGCGAGCTCGAAGGGGCCGATCGCGCCGGGAGAGCTGGGGATCAGGTAAGAGAGATTGGCGAAGGAGACGGCAAGCCAGGGGCCGACGCGGTCGGCCGGCATGCCGAGCAGGAAGAGCGCGGAGACGAAGATCATGCCCTCGCAGGTCCAGATGACGACCGACTGCAGGAGGAGGAGCAGCGAGCCCACCATGCCCAGGCGGCTGGTGGCGTCGAGCGCAAGGGTGATCCAATGCTCGATTTTGGCGAGCTTCGGGTTGGCGGGCAGGCGGGCGAAGAACCTTTGCACAGGCGCTTGCAGGCTGCGAGAGCCGACGAGAAGAATGAGCAGGCCGACGGTTGAGATTGCGAGGGAGACGTCGGCGATGAGGCGCAGATGCGGCGTGGCGAGGCGGCCGACAGTGGAGACGAAGAGGAGGACGAGGACGAAGATGTCGAGAAGTTTTTCGAGGACGACGGTGCTGAGGATGACCGATGGCGAAGTGCCGAGGTCGCCCGCGTAGGTGAAGATGCGCATGACGTCGCCGATGCGCAGGGGAAGGATGTTGTTGGCGGCGAGCGAGGTCATGAGGACACGGGCACAGACGAGGAAGTGGGCACGGATCGAGAGCTGCCCGCGAGGCATCATCTGGGTCCAGCGGACGCAACGCAGAGTGTAGCCGGCGATGGTGAAGCCGAGGACACCGAGGATCCAAGCCGGATGGACAAGTCGCAGGGCGCGGATCTGCGCGAAGGAGATGCCGCGGAAGGTGTACCAGAGAAAGAAGGCGCTGATGAGCAGGCCGGGGATGGTCTTGAACAGGTTGCGGCGGCTGCTGCCGGTCGGGCCGGTGCTGGGAGTGGTCATGCGGGGATCACCGGCAGGGGCGGCCGTTTTGCAACTGCGCGGAGAAGTGATGGGAGAGAAAGACAATAAAGCATGCCTGCTTATTGTAACTTCGCAGAGACGACGATGTGTGGGTAGCGTTCGTTGCTCTCATGGTGAGAGATGGTCGCCGTGTCAGGCCACGCGGCTCCGGTCGAGATGACGCTTCTTTTGTAGTTTTTGGACAGGCTCTCAGACGGTGAAAGAAAAATATACGCTGCGAAACGCCTCGGGGTCGGACTGCGATCTCTTTTGCCGGGCCTGGGCTTCGGCTTCAGAATATGCCGCTACACGGGAGATGTCTTCGTCGTCGTCGGAGGCGGCAAAGGCGGTGAGTTTTTTTCTGACGACCTCCGCTGCGCGCTTTGTTTCTACAGCGTGCTGTGTGCGTTGCGTGGCGCCGAGGCCCATCATCTGGCTGCTCATGGGGTTGCTGTGAATATGCATGTGGTTGCTCTCTCCTCGACGGCAACGTACCCCTTAGAAGGCAGGTGGAGAGCCATTGCATCTGCGTTGCGGATTAGAGATTCCTCATGGACTGGAGAGCAGCGTGAGGCGTCTGCGACTTTTTTCCGGAGAGACTGTAGAAAGATAGCCTGCTCGTCCGTCTAAGATTGCTGAAGGCGAATGAATGAGGGTGTGGTGATTATGGCGATTGGAGCGACAGTTATTTGGCGACCTCTTTAGCATCCCCACTCCTGGCGACGGCGGTAGAAAGGGACAGGCACAGGCGGGAGCGAGGCCTGGCGGCGGGGCTGGTTACGGCGCTGACACTGCTCGCCGTTGCGGTGCATGGATACCATCCCTATGCCGAGGATGGTGGACTTTATTTGCCGGAGATCAAGCGGCTGCTGCGGCCGGAGATGTATCCGCAGGGAGCTGAGTTCGTGGTGGGGCACCTGCGTTTCTCGGTCTTTGCGCCGGTGATGGCGGGACTGGTGCGGTGGTCGCATCTGCGGGTCGAGACGGTGCTGCTGCTGATCCAGCTGGCGAGCTTGTGGACGACGTTGTTTGCGGCGTGGCTGCTGGCGGCGCGGTGTTACACGACGCGCGAGGCGCGATGGGGAGCGGTGGGGTTGCTCGGGGTGTGGATTACGTTGCCGGTAGCGGGGACTTCGCTGATGCTGATGGACCCGTATGTGACGGCGCGAAGTTTTTCGACGCCCTGTGCGCTGCTGGCGCTGGTGGGCGCGGTGGAGTTTCTGCTGCCGCGGGAGGGTGCTGGGTTCAATGGGAGGCGGAGTGCGTCGCAAGGTTGGGGGTTGTTGCTTTGCTGTGGCGCGCTGGCGGGAGCGGGGGCGATGCATCCGCTGATGGGTGCGTATGGGTTGGGATGCGTGATGGTGCTGGGATGCGTGATGTCCCCGAGCCGGCGGGTTCGGGTATGGGGAACGATGGGGCTGTGCTGCACAGCGATGGCCGTGGCGGGAGCGGTGCAGATGTCGGGCGCGCCGGAGAGCAAGGCTTACCTGAGCGTGGTGCTGACCCGGTACTACTGGTTTTTGAGCGAGTGGCACTGGTATGAGGTGGCCGGGCTGGTGGCTCCGGTGACGATTCTTGCAGTGGTCGCTGGGAGACGCGGATTGAGCCGGCCGGAGGAAGAGGATGCGGCGCGGCGGGGGCTGGCGAGGATGGCTGTGGTGACGGGAGTGACCGCGATGATCGTGGCTGTGCTGTTTGGACGGGTGGGACTGGCGACTCATTCCGTGGCGCGGCTGCAGCCGCTGCGGATCTTTCAGGTGGTGTATGTGGTGATGATCGTGGTGGTGGGGGCAGGGCTTGGGGAGCGAGTGTTGCAGCGGTCGGCGATACGGTGGGCGGTGACGTTTTCATTGCTCGCCGGCGTGATGGTATGGGCCGAGCGGAAGACCTATCCTGAGTCGGCTCGCGTGGAGTTGCCAGGGGCGATGGCGTGGAGCGCGCCGGTGAATCCGTGGGAGCAGGCGTTTGTGTGGATCAAGGAAAACACTCCGGAGAATGCGTTGTTTGCGTTGGATTCGCACTACATCAACTTGCGCGGAGAAGATGCGCAGGGATTTCGCGCGATCGCCGAGCGGAGTGTGCTACCGGATTATTCGAAAGATGGCGGGGTGGTGGCGAACAAGTCGGCGCTGACCGCGGAGTGGATGCGGGGGGTGGCGGCGCAGACGGGGTTGAGCACGGAGAACGATGCCGCGCGGATGGAGGCGCTGCGGCCGCTGGGGGTTGGATGGGTGGTGCTGGATCGCGGCGCGGAGACGGGGTTTCGCTGCGACTATGCGAATCGAGTGGTGAAGGTCTGCCGCCTGCCGTAGCGGCCAGGCCTAGGCTCGCTGAGGAACGAAGCCGTTTCAGTTCCCTCCCGAGGCTGGCTTGCTGGCCGTGACGGGAGCAGTGGTGAGGACGACGCTCTCCTGGTCCTTGGTCTCCATTTTGGAAAAAAAGCTGCGGAGTTCTGGGTATTCTTTCGGCATGTAGATGATTTCGCCGAGCATGTAATTGCGCTGAACAGTGACGCTGGTTGGAGTCGAGGAGGTCGACATGCTGTAGACGGCGAACTTCTCAAACGGAATTTTTTCGCTGGTGGGGAGCGATTCCACGTTGAGGCTGGCAGGAAATTTGACGCGAACGGCGTCCTGCATCATGTGGGGATAGGAGAAGTAGACGGGAATCTCGCGCTTTTCTTGGGGAAAGGTGTTCCTGGAGTTGGATTCGAAGACGTCGCCGGGCAGGAGGATGCGCTTGCCGGTGAAGGAGCCGAGCGTGCCGTTGACGGCGAGGTTGACGGTAAGGGGCTGTTCGTAGTCTGCGAGCTTTTCGATAGAGGTGACTTTGACCTCCATCCCCTGCGGCAGAAGGTGGTTTACGCTGTCGTGGATGTCGCGCTCCAGGCTGGTGGCATCGCCGGTGAGCGATTCTTGCCGCCAATGGAGAGCCGGATCGCCCAGGTAATGAATCTTGATCGTTCCCGTGACAGAGCCGTGCTCGTCGATGGCGAGATCGGCTATGCGCTGGGTGCGGGAGTTGGTAATGAGTTCACGCGCACTTTCAGCAATCTCCGAGCCGCCATCGGTCTGACGAACACCGCCAGTGTCGGTGTGCTTCCAGGCGAGATGCTGGTAGGGACAGAAGCGTGAACCGGGGTCGAAGAACTGCTCCTTGCCATCGACGTTGACGATGGCGAGGTAGTCGTCGAACTGCGAGAAGCTCTGGAAGGCCGGGTAAAAGGTGTGCTTGTCGCGATTGGTGACAACCATGACATAAGCCTTCATGCCCGCGGATCGGGCCATGGCGACGAAGAGTTCTGTCAACTGGTCGCTGCTGCCTCGTTTGCGGTTCCAGATGTCGTCGGCGGTGTGGGCCTCCTTGAAGCCCTCTGACTTCTCTTCCGCGGTGCTGTGCTCGCGGGTGAAGTCGGTGTTTTCGAGCTGCATGACGGCGGCGTAGAGCTTGCGGAGCTTCTGGTCCTGCGTATCAGTGGGTGCGGTAAGCTGCTGTACGGCTGCGCCGACGGCGTGACCAGGTCCGATGAACTTATCGTGAAGCTTCGCCCAATGCTTGCCTTCGTTCTTCCAATAGTCGTCCACATTGCGGTAGGGGGAATAGTAGAAGAGGACGCGGTAGGTAAAGCTGGAGATGGGCGGCATGAAGTCTTCGCTGGGCGAGGGAGGGATGTCATGCACGTTAAGCTCGAAAGTGTATCTGTTGTCCGCTTCAAACCCCGCTGCGGGACGCTGGTTCTGTTGCAGCCCGGCGCCAGATGGCAGAATAAAAGTCCAGGCAATGGCATTGGTGAGCACGCCGCGATCGTCGCTGGTGACGAGCGGTTTGTTTGTGGGCTTCCAGACATAGTGGGCCTTGCGCGTGTAGAGGTCGGACTGTATATACCACTGGGGAGCACGAAACCAATTGTCTTCCAGACGAAGCTTGTAGCGGTATTCGAGGATGCTGCCGACTTCAACGTCAGGCAGGGTGAAGACCTTGGACATGACTTTAACGCCCTGCGTCTTCTCGATCAGCTTGTCGTAGGGCTTGCCGGTGAAGGGGATGATGGTGCCATCGGGATGGATGGTTCTGCCCTGGATGTCGGTGATGCGGGAGCTACTGCCGTCAGTGATCGAGGCGTAGCCCAACTCAACGTTGCTGTACTCCTTGCCCTTCTCGGTGAGCACTTTCAGCCGAACATAGATGCTGAACATGTGCAGGTCGTCTTCGCTGGTCTCTTCGCGGAAGAGGTAGACGGCGGCGGCGCCGGGGACCTCGGGCTGGGCGGTCATGGAGAGCTCTTCGGGAGTGGGCTGCGTCCACTGGGCACGGGCGAAGGGTGAGACCACGGCGAGCAGAGTGCCAATCAGGGATGCGCAGAGGAGACGGTGGCAGGACGTGCGAGTCATGGGTCGAGTCTTTCTTTCTTCGGTTGGCTTGCATTGGGTAATCGCTCGATTGAGAAGTTCAGGCGATTGAGAATCTAAAACTTTTGTTGAGAAGCTTTTTCTTTACTGCTTCTTGAGGACGGCTCGGCTTTGCTCGTCGGCGGCGATGACTCCGGACAACTTCTGGACATCGCTGTAACGGTCCGCGGGGAGGGTGACCTCGCGGACGGTGTAGGTGCGGGTGTAGTGGAGGATGTTGCCTTTGACATTGCTGGAGCTCTCGTAGGAGGCGAAGCCAAGGTCTAGCTTTACGGGGTCGGGGATCTCGTCGACCGTGTAGCCGGAGGGGAGCGCGATGGTGTAGTCGTCCTGCTCCTGCATGGTCTCGCCGAGGTTGATGGGGACCTTTCGTGCTTCGTGATCGGCCTCGAGATCGTCACTGCCCAGGACGCGAGGACGGACCATGAGGAGCGGACCCATCGCTTTGCCGAAGTGATCAGCGGTGAGCGAGTAGGAGGTAGTGAGGTCCTTGTTGAGAGCTTCGGCGTTTTGTACTTTGAAGCCCGAGACCGTGAAGGTAGTGAAGTCCTGCCCGAGCAGATGATCGAGATAGTCGCTCTGCTGTTTGGCGTCGCCGGTGGTGTAGAGGCTGCGACGCTTCTCGGAGAGGTCGCCGAAGCGCTTCTCCGTGACGGTGCCTGTGAGAGCGCCGTCCGACTGCAACTGGAAGCTGGCGGTGCGACGGATAGTGTTCAGCTCCGGGCTGAGGACGGGAAACTGGATGATCTGACTGTCGTGATTCTCCATAAGAACGCCGTAGCCGCCCTGGAGGTTGTGCTCGAGCTGGCCGAAGGCGGTCTTCTCCCAGGTGGGGTCGAAGATGAGGTACTTGCGGCCGGTCTTTGCGGTGACGACGCTGCGGAGCTTCGGCGAACTGTAGCCTTTGGGAATCTCGATCGCCGCAATCATATGATTGCCGACGATGGAGGGAGCGTCGGGGTCAACAACTCCGCGGCTGGTATCGACCATGACGAGTGCGGAATGGACGCCGACAGCGGAGAGCATCGCCGAGAGCAGCGTGGCCTTGTCCTTGCAGTCGCCATAGTGGTTGCGGAAGATGTCGCCGGCAAAGTGGGGCTGGTAGCCGCCGATGCCCATCTCGACGACGAAGTAGCGGACATCCTTCTGAACGAACTCCGCGATGGCTTCAGTCTTGTCGTAAAAGTCGGTCTTGCCGGCGGTGAGTTCGTTGGCTTTGGCTGCGATCTCGGGCGTAGCGACGAGGCGATCCTTCGCGAGCATCTGGAACCACTCGCCGATGCTTTGCCAACTCCCTGTGGTGGCGAAAGGGATGCTCGGGCCGGCGTAATGCACGGTCATGCGGCCAGCCAGTGCCTCCTCGGAGGGGCGTAGAAGAACCTGATCGAGATCGATGCCCGGGGTGTTGTTCCGCTCCCAGCGCCAGCGTTGGTGTTCGAGGTCGACGGCTGGAATCTCCTTGCTGTGCGCCCAGACCGTGCCGTAGGTGAAACCGGGGGGAAGCTCAAGCGTGAAGCTCTGATTGAGGTGGGGAAGGTCGCTCTGGAAGAACCAGGTCGTTTCGGTCAGGTAGGGGTGGCTGCGCTGCTCGTACTCGTAGGCGACGATGCCGCCGGGGTCGCGGCCGGGTGCGTTGACGGCCTTGACCTTGTCATCCTCGAAGAAGTTGCCCTGGCCGGGGTAGCCGAACTCGACCATCTCGTTGTCCTTGACGGCATACTCGTGGCCGTCGGGGCCGATGCTCCAGACGTGAAGCGAAAGAATCTTCGTGTCCTTGTCGAAAGGGACGGCGACAATGCCTTCGTCGCGGCCCTGCGGGCGAAGAATTTTGACGACGTGGCGATGACGCTCGATGGCGGTGCCGTCGGGGGCGACCGTGTAGGTTGTGTCGTCGAGGAGAACGACTGCGTTGGTCTCGGCGGAATAGGCGGGGAGCTTCTGGGCGGCGGCGGCGTGGACCCAGTCGGGAACGCTGTCCTGCCGAAACGCAGAGGCTGGTAGTGCGGAGAGAAGGAAGAGAACGGAGAAGGCAGAAAGATGCATTGGGGCCAGTTGAAACAGTGCAGATCGGAGGTTCATGGGGCCCTGGGTACAAGCCTCGTTCTGCCGCAACTTGAAGTGCGGAGCCGTTGCGGAGGAACTGGGGTGTACGGGTGAGTTATACGACGTGAAGGAGTGACAGATCAAGACAATTCAAACGCGACGTACTCCCTCGAACGGGGCATTGTTCTGAGAGAGGGTTGCGGGGGATTTTCAATGCGAAGGGTTCGTTGTGAACGACGGAACAACGCTGGTGCTGCTGGGCTGGAGCGGGACCTGCACCGGAGCTGCGCCGTAGATATTGCTGTAGCTCGGCAGATACAGCGGCGCGGGCTTGCTCTGCGGCGCAACCTCCTGAGCATCGAGGCCGCCGAGCAGCGGGGCCAGGTCCTGCGGCTGCTTCGGAGTGGAGGGGCGGGCGATCGGCTGCGGCTTGCTTAGTTCAATGGCGAGCTCGGCGCCGGGGTCTTGGGGCGGCAGGGCTGCGAGGGCAGCGAGGGCGGCGCGGGCGGCGCGGGAATACTCGGCGGCGCGTTTGCTGTTGCCGTGGGCCTGCTCGTACTTCGCGCCGAGGTTGAGCATCTCGGGGTCCTTGGGGAATTTGTCCAGACCGGAGTGCAGCCAGATTTTGGCGTCCTTGGTATCACCAGCCGCAGCGGCTGCGTCGACGGCGGATTTGTAGTCCGATGCTGTCGCCGCGGTCATGTTCTGCGATTTGAAGATGAGGACGGCCTGCTGCGGAAGACCGGCCCGGACGTAGCCGTCGGCCAGCGCGCGCGGGACTGCGGGGTTGTCGGGAAAAGAGTGTGCGGCGGCGTTGAGCAAGACCAGCGAGCTCCCGGTCTCGCCGGCATCGGCGCATTGACTGGCACGGCGGATAGCCCAGTTGGTCCAGATCATCTGGATCGTGCGGCGCTGCTCGTCCGAGAGATCGCGACGGTCGCCGAGGAGCAGCAGTTGATGGTAAAGTCCGGCGTCGTTGTCGCTGTTGTTGTCGCTGTTGACGAGCAGCGACGCGGCTTGAATGTCAATGGCAGCGGGAGCGGCGGTGCGCATTGCGGCGTAACGCTCCTGCACGCGGTTGAAGAAGGCCATCGCCTCGCGTGTCTGGCCGAGGCTGTTGTAGATCGCGGCCACGGTCTGGAGATATTCCACATCCTTCTCAAGCTGTGTGCGAATGGCGGGCGGGATCTGCTGGATCTGCGCGAGTGCTTCCCCATCGCGGCCGGTGGCGTGGAGCAGCGCCAACAGGCCCTTCCACGCATCGGGGCGGTCGGCGTCTTCGGACAGAACCCCGCGGTAGATCGGGAAGGCCTGCTGCGGTTTGTTTTGCGCGAGGTAGATGCCCGCGAGTTGGAGAAGGACGGACGTGGAGGGCTTCTGTCCGGCGGCCGTCTGCTGGGAGACGGATTTTTCGAGGATGTCCTGCGCGAGATCCAGCTTGTTCTGGCTTTGATAGATCGCGGCCATCGTGAGCTGGAAGCCGGGGTCGCGCATGAGCTCCGCACGCACGGTGGGGGGCATGCGGTCTTCGGTCTGCAACGCTTGAGGCGTCTTGCCTGCGCCATACTGGGCCGAGAAGAGACCGCCCCAGGCGTCGGGGGCCGTGGGCTTCGCCTGAACGTAGCGCTCGTAGACCGCGATGGCGGCCTCGGACTGCTGGGCCTTGAGCAAGGTTTCGCCGAGGCCCTGGAGGGCTTCGGGACTGGTGGGCCGAATCGCGAGGGCGGAGCGGTAGTGCTGCTCGGCTGTGGCGAGGTTGTTTTCGGCGAGGGCGTTGGAGCCCTGGCTCATGGCGGAGTTGAACTGCGCGCTCTCAAGGGCAGCATCGAGGTCGCTGTCGCGAGCGCCATCCTGCTTTGCCTGCTCAAAAAAGGCGATGGCGCCGCTGAAGTTGGACTGCTGCATCCGCACCTGGCCCATGCCGGTCAGGGCGCGGACGTTCCGCGGATCGCCGGTGAGGATGGCCTTGAAGAGAGCCTCGGCCTCGGGGAGATTCTTCGCATTGAGAGCGCTTAAGGCTTTCTGTTCGTCCAGATTGCGGGAGCGCGCGGTGGTTGGTTCGGCGATTCTGCGGGGAGGCGGCGTGGTGCGAGCGGCGCTGGGCCTGGGCTGGTCGTGCAAGGCCTGGGGATACGTGCCGGGTTGGTGGAGCGGCGCGGCCTGGCTGGCATGCGAGCCCATGCTTTCCGCGTGGCCGGTGTTCCGGTTGTTGGGAATGTTCGGGTTGTCGGGATTGATCGCGCGCAGGCGGTCGAGATAGATTTTGGCGAGGGCTGGGCTGCCGCTCTGCGAGGCGGACCGGGCCAGACCGGCGAGAGCGTCCTGGTTGCGAGGGTCGACGAGCAGGACTTGCTGCCAGGTCTGGGCAGCCATGTCCATGCGGCCGCGAACTTCAAGGGCGTGAGCTTTATCGAGAAGAGCCTGGGTCGCCGACTCGACCGTCTGGGCATGCATCAGCACCGCAAACAGGACGCAGATGAGCGAACCGAGACAAAGCGCAGAGACGAGAGAACGGATTGACGGAACAATTTTCATAGCTTCGCCGCTGGGTTCTCGATGTGACGAGGGACCAGCATCGACACCTCCACCGCACCTCCGAAGCTTACTGGTTTTTCTTGGGTTTGTTCGCTTTTATTTAGGGCTATTGCCTGGTTTGCTACTGCCAGATCCGCTAACGGAACGGGTGTTTGCCCGCCAACTCACCTGCAGATTGCCGTCGCGGTCGAAGCGATACCTTTGCTCGCTCCAGCCAGTGGAAAACAGCGCGAGGTTCTGGTCGTAATACGCTCCGTTATGGCCGTAGAGACCCAGCGATGCGTCCCTGGCCGCGGCGAGCCGGTCGATTTGTAACCGTTCCTGTTGCTTGAGGCCGAGGGCGTGGAGATAGGGGATCAGCGCGGCGTAGAAGCCCGGAGGCGCTTTGGCGCTCAAGATGTGGCCGAGGTTGTCGACCTGCTCGGGAGGAGCGGCGTGGAGCTTGAGATAAGCTGCCATGCCGGAGACAGTGGGGAGCAGTTCTCGAACGCCGGGAGTCGCGGGGTCGGCGATGCCCAGCCAGAGATAGACGCGAATGGCATCGTCGCTGCCGATGGGCGGCTTGTCTGTCATACCGGCAGACCGCTGCTCCGGAGTAATGGATGGGCGGATCGCAGTACCCGCCGAGACCCAGTCCATCGCGTAGCCGGCGCCGGAGCCTTGAGCCAGAAGCGGGTGGAGCGATTGGAGTATCGCGTCCCAAGGGCCTGTCGGAAATGCCTTGGCGAAGTAGACGAGTAGCGATGGCGGCAGATAGCTGGGGTTGAGCAGCCAGGTGTGGGGATCGGGATGGAAGCCGACAGGGCCGGGGAGCAGCGTCGTGCCCAGGCCAGGGACGTCGCTCACCTCTTGTTGGGCGATGCGCGTCGCCATGAGCGTGCCTAACTTTTTGTAGCGGGGCTCATGCCAGAGACGGCCCGCCTCCATAAGGTCATAAGCGAGCCAGAGGTCGGCGTCGGCGGCGGAGTTGTGGTCGAGCACGCGCCAGCTTCCGTCGGTGCTCTTGCCCCAGAGCCAGCCGGGAAGATGCGCGGCAAGGTCGTTGGCGGCGAGGTTGGTCTCGGTCCAGTTGAGAAGTTTGTCGAAGCAGGGGCGGTCGTTGGCGACGAGGGCGAAGAACATCGCGTAGGCCTGGCCTTCGCTGGTGGTGCGGTCCTGCGCGGTGCGGTCCACTACCCTGCCCTGCTGGTCTATGGTGTGGGTTTTGTAGCTCTCCCACAGAGGCCAGGGCTGCTGCTGGGCTTCGCAGTCCTGCGCGATGCAGAGGCCAAGAAAAACTCCCAGGAGCAGGCAGTTACAAACGGTGCCGGCGCGGCGCAGCATCTTTTTCAGCCGTTGCCCTGCAGACGGGCGCGTGCTCGCCTGCGCAGCATGGTTCGGAGAATGACAGCCAGGAGGAAGCAGACGAAGATCGTGGAGACGACCATCAGCCAGGGATAGTCGGTGAAGAGCATATTCAGTTGGACCCACCGCGACAACCAACCGACGTGGTAGAAATCCTTGCCGATCCGGTAGGAGACGAAGCGGGAGCCATGCAGAACGCTGACCGACTGCGAGATGTCGGAGGACTGCGAGGTCTTGAGGAAGACGGCGAGGAAGTTGGCGACGACGGAGCGGTCGCGCAGGTTGATGACGACGACCGAATGGCTCGATCCGCTGGGCCACTCGATGCCTTCAATCAGCGCGTCGGGGAGGCCTCCGGCGGTTTCAAGCTGGCCGGACTGAACGCGGTCGGAGCTGCGAACCTTCCACCAGGCGTGCTGGAGTTGGGCGAAGAAGCCCTGGGTGTCCTGGATGTGGAGGCCGCTGCCGTCCACCATCACAGGGAGCGAGGGATTGAGACTGTTGAGCGCGGGTTGATCGTCCACCGTGCCGAGGACGATGTAGTCCTTCTGGCTGTCGGGCTTCATGCCTTCGGCGTCGGTGACGGTGACGTTGAGCACCGGGTAGCCGGTCTGTGCGCCGAAGTGGCCCATGAGGGTGAGGAAGAGTTCGATCTCTTCGGGGCTGGCGTTGTCAGGTAGGACGACACCGGTGTCGGCGAGGTCGGCCTTGCGGGTGAACGGGTAGCCCGCGTTGGCGAAGATCTCAAGATTGGGAAGCACCGCCCAGTGCGGAATGTTGCGGATGTCGAGGTAGGAATCCTTGAGGATGGCGCCCTGAAGGTTGTTGGACGGGGTGTCCTCACACTCGCCCTTCTTCGCCACCTGGAAGAGGAAGCGAATCAGCAGCGAGTTGGAGAAGGGGCGCATGTCGGAGACCGGCACAGGCACGACCGTATCGAGTTGCGCCGAGGCCTTGTCGGTGTGCGGCAGCGGCGTCGAGCTGACGTAGGAACTGTTGACCGACGCCTGCAGCGTGCTCTCGTTGGAGAGAGGAACGGCGTTGTAGCGATAGCTCAAGTGAAGGCCGAGGTTCTGCTTCGCGCCGTAATAGAGGTCGGGCGGCAGTCGCATGTAGATCGCGATGGGATTGGAGCCGTCGGTCTGCAATTCAGTGGACTGGGCGATGTCGCCAATGCGGTTGATTCTTTCAGTGCTGAGCCAGCGCGGCGCATCGTCGGGCGCGCGGGGGGCGGGCATCTTGAGCGACGGGATGCGGACCTGTTCGCCCTGCAGGAGATCGCGTTGCAGGGTGAGCGCCATGGCGGCCGTGAGCAGGTCGTCCGCGGTGTCGCCCGTGAGGACGAGGACCTTCGAGTTTGGGTCCGACGGATTGTCCCGCATGGCGATGTTGGGGCCAGAGCTCGCCGTCATCTGGAGTGACGCAGGCAGAGATGCAGCGCTCTCGCTGATGATGATTGCATTGCCCGGTGGGATGGTGCCGACCGAGACGGGAAAGCGGATTGGACGGGAGTCCGTGAGGATGCCGAACCACGACGCCACGATGCCGGCTGCCTGAAGCGCCCGGGGCGACGGTTGCGTAAGGAAGACGATGGGGAGGACGGGCCGAAGATTGACAGCCGCATCGTAGAACGGAAGCGGGAGCATCTTCAGGTCGTTGTGCAGGGGAAGCAGCGAACCTGCAAGTTCGATGGTGGAACCATGTCGACCTGGCTCCACAGGGTGGAGTAGGACTGGCCTTCGCATTTCAGCGCGTAGTGGCCGACGAACTCGAAGGTCAGGTCGTTGTCGTGGACGAGCATCTCGGCGGGCAGCGTAAGGGTAGCCACGAGCAGCGAACTGTGTTCATCGCTTTTGTTGTCGACGCCGGTCGAAGCTTGCGCCGAGGGCAACTGGTCGACAGCGAGCGTCGCGAAGAGGGTGCCGTTGAGACTGACTTTGAGATGGCTGAGCGCTGGAATGAGCCCGGGCGAAAAATGGTAGCGCAGCTTCATGGTCGCCGTCTTGACGATCTGGGTCTGCGGGAGTGAGAAGTGGACGGTGTTGTACGCGTCGGTGCCGCGCAGAACGATGTTGCCGGGCACGCCGATGTCGGAGAGCGAGAAGACATTGTCAAAGCTGCCGAGGGGGGCCTGCGGCAGCGTGGTCGGAGGCACGGCGGCTGGCACAGTTGCTCTGTGAAGCCGCACTGGGGTTTGCCCGGCGGCTGGAGGTGTCGACTGGCCTGAGGCTGGAGGTGTCGACTGGCCTGAGGCTGGATTTGTCGGCGTGGACGTCTGGCCAGCGGCTGGAGGCGCCGGCGTGGGAGTTTGGTCTGCAGCCGGAGGTGTCGGCGCTGGCGCCTGGCTGGGCTGTGCTGCCGGAGGCTTCTCCTGCGCTGGATCGGACTTAGGAGCGTCCTGCGCCCTGAGGGGGCCTGCGGCAAAAAAAGCCGCCAGCAAGACGATGGGGACGACGCTCGTGGCAAGCCTGACCTTCGGCCGGGCCGGCCTCCTCTTTATCAACGCTCGCAGCGTCTGCCGGAACCCCCGGATGGCGAGCCGGAAGATGCGTGCGAGACTCCTGAGCGGATGATCCGGCTCACGGGTTTCGCCCCAGCCTAGCCACGTGTCCGCGCGGGAGTAAAGCACCATCGTCAACGCCTCTTCTTCCTGCAGGTTGAGCGGATCGAACTGCACACGGAGCACATTGCCAGTGATCCCGACCAGGGTGGCGGGCAGGGTGGCATTGCCATCGAGGACCGGCAGGGTGAGCTTGACCGATTCGCCGACCGTCGCTTTGAATTCGCGTTCCATCCGGATCATGACGCCGCCACTGGACATGTCGGTGGTCACGCCGTGCAGGACGGCTCCGTTGGCGAGCAGGACGTCCGCCGGAACGGTCATGGGCACGCGCACCGTCTGACGGCGCTGCTGACTCTCCCACGCAACCGCGGTGGCGACGCCGAGGATGACCAGGTTGAAGCACACCCAGAGCAGGTTCATCACGATGGTGCCGACGTGGTGGCCGTCGTACATTCCGGCCAGGACGTTCAAGGGTAGATTCAGCGGCCACCTAAGATCGGAGACCGGAAACTGAACGAACCTGGGAATGGCGCAGAGCAGGCCAGCGACGTTCATCAGAATCATCAACAGAAAGGGCTGGGCCATGCGCGCGTCGAAGAACCTCCGGTTGACCACGCCGCCCTTGGCCGTCACGTCGAAGTGGCCGAATTTGGGATTGATCAGGGCGAGCATGGTCGGGAGAAAAATGTACGGCGACAGCACGGTCTCGTAGATCTCGTTCCAGAAGGAGTGGCGGTGCTGGCCCTGAATGCGCGAGTTCGTGATGTTCGAGAGCGCCAGGTGAGGAAAGGCGTAGGCAAGAATCGCGGCCCAGTAGCCGGGTATGTTGACGTGTCCAAAGATCAGATAGTAGAGCGTCGCGGTGAGGGAGATGAGCCGAGGCAGCGCGTAGAGGAAGTGGGACATCGCGTTGAAGTAGCAGAGGCGCTGCGCCGCGCTGAGTCCCTTGGCAAACAGTGGGTTCTCGGTGCGCATGATCTGGACCATGCCGCGGGCCCAGCGGATGCGCTGCTTGATGTGTCCGCTGAGGCGCTCGGTGGCGAGGCCGGCTGCCTGCGGGATGTTGATGTAGGCGGTGTTCCAGCCGTTCATCTGCATGCGCAGCGAGGTGTGGGCGTCCTCGGTCACGGTCTCGACCGCGATGCCGCCGATCTGGTCGAGCGCGGCGCGCCGCAGCACGGCACAGGAGCCGCAGAAGAAGGTTGCGTTCCAGAAATCGTTGCCGTCCTGGACGATGCCGTAGAAGAGTTCGCCCTCGTTGGGGATGGTGCGGAACTGGTCGAGATTGCGCTCGAAGGGATCGGGCGAGTAGAAGTGGTGCGGCGTCTGCAGCATGGCCAGCTTGCTATCGCGCAGGAACCAGCCCATGGTGACCTGCATGAAGCTGCGTGTGGGAACGTGGTCGCAGTCGAAGATGGCGACGAAGGGCGCGTCGAGTTGCTTGAGCGCGTGGTTGATATTGCCGGCCTTGGCATGCAGGTTGTCGTCGCGCGTCATATAGCCGATGCCTGCCTCTTCGGCGAACCTGCGGAACTCCTCGCGCCTGCCGTCGTCGAGCAGGTACACATTCAGTTTTTCCGCCGGCCAGTCGATGTTCATTGCGGCCAGGGCAGTGTATTTTACGACGCTGAGAGGCTCATTGTAGGTGGGGATGAGAAGGTCGATGGCCGGCCATTGTTCGGTATCGTCGGGCAGGGGAACCGGCGTGCGGCGCAGCGGCCAGAGCGTCTGGAGATAGCCGAGGAAGAGGATGGTGAAGGCGTACAGCTCGGCCAGCAACAGCAGCGAGATGAAGAACGCGTCCAGACCGTTCCACATCGAACCGGGGTCAAGGAAGAACCTTGCCGTCGTCGAGACTCTCCAATATCCATAGCGGAAGGTCGAGAAGATAGAGACCAGCATCAGCGTCAGCGTGACGAGGTAGGAGCTTGAGCTGCGGTCGAGCCAAATGACCAACGCAATGGTAATGATGCCGAGTACGATCTGCTGCGGCCAGGTCAGCTCTAGAATGCCTGTAAACCCGAGCAGGAAAATACCGCCGATGAGAATGAGAACGCGAAGAACTTTGAGGAAAAGATCGTCGCCCGACTCAAACTTTCTCCATAGAGGAGAAGCCGTCATCGTTCACTCCAGCGCACGTTGCGGAATCCGGCGGTGGCCGGCGCGGCAATGGTGCGGAGCCAGGTAGCGACGTTGACATAGTCCTCTGCCACGGGCGCGTCGGGCGCATAATCGACGACGGTCATGCCCTCGGCCAGAGCTTCGCTGACCGACGGCGCGCGGCGAATAACGAAGGGCAGCAGACGGTCGCCGAGCTGGCGGCGCAGCACCTCGCGCACATCCAGGTGCAGCGGCAGCGAAGTGTCGAACTGGTTGAGCACGTAGAAGGGCTGCAGTGGGCGGCCATCGCCGTCGTTGATGCCGTGGAAGAATTTTTCGACGGTCTGCAGGCTGATGACGGAGTTCATGTCGGGCGCGACCGGCACCAGGATGGTCGGATTCAAGCGGAACATGCGGCGCACAATCCAGCTGGAGCCCTGCGTGAGGTCGAGAAGAATGCGATGAGTGCCGCGGCTGTTGTTGATGATGTCTTCGGCAAGCTGATCCTGGGCGGCGTCATCGCCTTTGGTCTGGTCCACGTCGTAGCTGACGAGGTAGATGGGGGCGTCGGTGCTGCCGCTGGGCGGAGAGAAGGTGCGGACGGTTCCCTGGCGAAGCTCGCTGGCGCCGAAGTAGAACGGCAGCAGACCGTGCGAGGTGGTGTCGGTGAGCAGGACCTTCTCGCCCATCGACGAGAGCGCGCGGCCGACAGTGGCGACCAGGCTGGTCTTGCCTACGCCGCCAGCAAGCGAGAAGACCGCGAGGATCGGAGTGCGGGTCTCCTTCTGACGCACCGGGGGGGCCTCGGGCAGCTCTTGGCCGGGCTGCTCGAAGACGCCCTTGAGCGCGAACCAGCGAGCGGCGACGCGTTCGCGGGACTGCTGCAGGGTATCGGCGACGGAGGACTGCGGCGGCGGAGGCTGAAAGGCAATTGGTCTCGACGAACTCGCGGAGGCGGGCGGAGCGTAGAGCCATGCGGGACCGGCCGGGTCAGCTGCATACACCGCGCGATGCCCTGAGTCGGCAGGGTCGGACATGGGCTCGGGTGCGCTGCGGCGGCGCTCGCGCTCCGGAAAGCCCTGTGACTGCTGGTAGTCGAAGTCGTCCTGGGCTCGGCGGCCGCGCGTGGAATCCGACGGGACGAGCGCCTGCGAAAAGGGAGAGACGGGCCTTGGCGGAGCCTGTGGAAGGGGCGCAGTGGAGCGGATGCCAGACTGCCTCGACGCGGTGGTGCCCGCAGGGGGCTGGTCTGCGTCCTCCCCGGTGCTGGAGAGTGGATCGCCGGGTGGTTGAGCGCGGTCACCGGACGCCGGTGGCCAAGGCTCCGTGCGGCCTGTTGGCGGAGCGTTGGAGCCGCCTTCAGACGGAGGAGCCTGCTGCTGGGCATCGCTGTGACCTTCGCCTGGAGACGGAGGCGGCCCGTCCTCGGCCATCGAAGACGGACGTTGCGTGGGCGTGGGTGGATCGATTGTCGGTTTCATTTCCTGGTAGCGCGCGGCGAGAGGACTTCTCGGGACAGGAATAAAGTGCCGTACCGGCTCCGTCGCGGTTTGCTCGGGATTGGGGGCATCATATTCGGGGCCGCGGTAGATCTGCCGAACGCCGGATGCATCATCGGGACGATAGCCCCGTGGCCGCCGCTGGCTGACCTGCTGGATGGGGACGCGCTGCTCCGGGGAGATGAGAGCAGCAGAATAACCTGGGGAGTTTAAAGTGATGGGACCGCTATTCGAGCGCCGCTCTTCGAATGGAGTCGACTGCCCTTGATGAATTTGATGAACTGGTTCGTCCCTCATCTCGGGCGTGGCTTCGACCTGAGATTGTGTTTGAGGGTGAGCGATGTAGGGATCCGACATCTCGCCTGGGAGCCGCGAAGCAGTGGCCACGGATCCAGCGGGGGAGTTGCGGCGAATCTCCGACTCGGCATAACGGGCTGCCTGCCTCTGCGCGGAGGCGTGGGCTTCGGCGATCTCGCGTTCTTCGCGGAGGGCGGCGGCTTCGGCGACAGCGGCGGCCTCTGCGCGGCGGGCGGCTTCGATGCGCTCGGCGGCAGCCGTACGAGCTGCCTCCTCGGCCTCACGCAGAGAGCGCTGCGCGGAGGAATCGGATTCGTCGGCCTGGTAATGCCGGGCGGCCGCGACTGCGCGGCGTTCGGCAGAGTCTGCCGCGACTGCGGCGGCTTCGGCCTCGGCCTGGGCAAGAAGCGCCTGCTCGCGGACCTGCTGTGCGGCACGATGTCTCAACTGCGCACGGTACTCGCGGCGCGAGGCGGAGAAATCGCGATATTTCGCTCCATGCAGATTGGCCCAGGAGTAAAGAACGGCCACATCTTCCGGAGTCTCCGAGACCACAAGATCATCGGTTTTATCTGTGCCGTGAGAGTCCATGGTTCCTGGTTCCGTGCCTTATCATAACGGCGTTGAGTTTTACGTGAACTGCATCGTGCCTGCACGCCCTGCGCAAGTAGCCGAAACTGTTGCGATGCAATAGCCTGAGGCTACTGTGCGTGTACCGTCAAGTCAATCAAACGATCGTGCGACTTAAGTGTGACAGTCCAGTAAAGGCGACCCATAATGGGACAGCGCCCAGCTCCCAGTTGGCGGCAAAATTGCCAGCCCGAATGTGCTAACTTGGAGTATGGTCTGAGAGCGTAGCTCAGTTGGTAGAGCATCGCCCTTTTAAGGCGTTGGTCCTGGGTTCGAGCCCCAGCGCTCTCACCATCTCCCTCCAAATGCATGGATCCCCACTACTTGGCCGGCAAGTTCTCCGTGCAAAAAAAAGCAGTTGCAGTGCAAACGGTGGCCGCCCCCCAGCCCGAGTCTAAGCCGTAGGTTTGTCCGGTGGCGGCTCAACGGCGCAGAACTCTTCGAGAAACCGCCCGCTGTAGTTGGCCACCAGCGCTTCCACCCGCTCCGCCGAATCAGCTTGAACCAGCAAACCGGCGTGGTGATGCTTCTCCAGACGCCGGACGATCTCGGGCGCATCGAAGCTGCTGAGATCGGGCTGGTCCTGACGCGCGAGGCAGATAACGCTACCCGCGTACAGCGGCTTCACTGCCGGCAGAGCATACGCTCTCCCGAAGAGTGCCGCGACTTCGAGACGCGCCCACTCCACCCACGGATTTAGCCCCGTGGCGAACTCGACCACATCGGCAATGTACGCTCCACCGACACGCGCCGCGGTCTCCAAAAAATAAAAGCTGCCATCGGCTTCGGACTTGATGAACTCCGAGTGTGTCACGCCGTACTCCAGGCCCAGAGCTTCGATCAGTTGCAGGTGGATCGCGCCAAGTGCACGTGCATCGCTTGAGTCCTTGTGCAGCGCGCGCGTGCTGAAGACGCCGCCCTGGTGCATGGTCTGCATCGGTGGCTTGCCATATTTGTAGGGCGTGCCAAACAGAACCTTGCGCTCCCACGTAATGCCTTCAACGTGAAAGATCTCACCAGGAACAAACCGTTCCAACACATAATGAGACTGCAAATCGCCAAGCTCATCGAGGATCGGCCAGATCTGGCCGGGCGCCTCAATCTTGCGGATGCCGATCGCAGAGGCATTGGTGCGAGGCTTCAGCAGCCACGGTCCGGGCACGGAGCCAAGAAAGCTGCGCAGGTCGTCGTAGTTGAACACCGAAGTGAACTCCGGCACCGGCACGCCATGTTGTTGCGCGCGAACCCGCATCGCCAGTTTGTCGCGAAAAAAACGTGTCGCGGACTCGCCCATGCCCGGCAGTCGCATATGCTCGCGAACCAGCGCGGCGACTTCAAGATCAAACTCATCGAGCGCTACAACGCGATCGAACTTCAGTCCGCGCGCCATATAACTCACCGTGTTGAGCACATGCTCGGGAGTCATATCCTCCGGCATCGTAATCAGCTTGGTCAGCGACGCGCGCGGCCAGTCGGCATGTTCCAGCTTATTGACCGTCAACAGGACGACGTCACATCCCAGCCGCGCCGCTTCCTCTAAAAAAAGCTGGCCCTTCTCATAGGTGCTGATGCAGAGGATCGTAGGCTTCTGTTGCTGGTCCGTCACGGCATCTCCTGAAGGTCAGTCTTGATACATCGTGGGCCGAGTGGAGTTTTGAAAGATTCAGAACGCGGTAACCCTGCTCACGCGCGAGAGCTGTCCAGGTATTGAAAGATCTCATCGAGGTTCACAAACAGCTGCGTATTCGGAACCTCCAGACGCCGGGCCGCCGTCCAGACCGCGCCGTTGCACATGCGCCCGGTCCTGGTCTTCGGATCGATGATCCACACCGTTCCGACTCCCATTGAGAGGTAATCCTCCGCCCGCTCCTGCGTGTCGGAATAGCTGTCCTCCGGGGACAGAATCTCGATCACCAGCAGCGGCGGCTCGACCAGAACATCGGGCTGAGGTCCCGCCGTCACCACCACCAGGTCAGGAATACGAACTCGATCGGAGGTGATCTGCACTCTCTGCTCTGTGCTTCCGATCACACCCCACATGGTCTCGTGATTCATGAACCAGCCTGCCAGCAGCCATTGAATTCTTGCGTGCTCCCACTTGCCCACGTTACGCTCCCGTACTTCGCCATCCACGTACTCGCGATCAGGCCGGTAGCTGGTCTGCAGGTACTCCCTCACCGAGATCTGGGTTACGTTCGCCATGGATCTCCAGTCTACTCTCGGGGCTTCTAAGCAAAGCTTTTTTCTTCTGCGAAGCCGTCAAACAACATGTCCTGCCGGACGGGCCCACTGCGCGTGGGGCGGGCGTTTCACGCCTCTTTAACTGGTCGAGGCAAAATGAATTGCTTCGGCCCTCCCGTTGGTCGGGATCAAATTTTCCGACCAACGGGAGGACCACAATCGCTTGTATTAGCAAGACAAAGTACACCCGCCACGAAGTGGCGCCCCACGCGCAGTGGGCCCGTCCGGCAGGACAGTAGCTACCGCACAGGCTCTTCCGCAAAGGTCTGCTTCACGCCGTCCTCCAGCGCAGTGAACGGTGTCTTGTAACCGGCGGCGCGGAGCCCGGTAATGTCGGCCTGGGTGTAGTGCTGGTACCGGTCCTTCAAATCACCGGGAAACGGAATGTACTCAATCCTGCCCTGTCCATGCACCTGCATCAGCGCTTCGGCGACAGCCTTGAAGGTGCGGGCCTCGCCCGGGCCTGCGTTGACCACGGCGTGAACCGGCTTCTTCGGACTCTCCGCCAGCAGGCCGCCAAAGAACATGTTGATGCGGGCCAGATCTTTGACGAAGACGAAGTCGCGGCGCTGTTCCCCGTTGTCATAGCCGCCCGAACCCTCGAACATCCGGATGGTGCCGGTATCCTTCAGTTGCCGCGTAAAGTGGTGGATCACGCTCGCCATGCGGCCTTTGTGCTGCTCGCGCGGCCCATACACGTTGAAGTAGCGCAGCCCCACCACGGTGCTCTTGAACGTCGGCATAAGGCGGCGAACATAGTTGTCGAAGACCAGCTTCGAGTAGCCGTACACGTTCAGCGGACGCTCGTTCGCAGGGCGCTCGGTGAAGTCCGTGCTCGCCCCGTACACCGCCGCGGTCGAGGCGTAGACCAGTGGGATCGAGCGGTCAAGCGCGAAGTGCAGCAGTTCCTTGGAGTAGGTGAAATTGTTGTCCATCATGTAGCGGCCGTCATCTTCGAGCGTATTCGAGCAGGCCCCCTGATGCAGAATCGCACGAATCCTCGTGGTGTCGAATTCGCCGCTTTTCAAAGCGGCGCGAAACTCGTGTTTGTCCATGTAGTCGCAAAATTCCGCGCCGGCAAGGTTCAAAAATTTCGGGCCGCTGAGGTTTGGTGCAGGAGCGAAGTTATCGACCAGAAGGATGTTGCGCTCGCCCGCGCGGTTGAGTTGCTGGATGAGGTTGCTGCCGATAAAACCTGCGCCGCCAGTGACGATAATCACTTCTGACTCTCCTCGCTCGTTGCAGGAATTCCCTTCTCTGCCGGTTCGTTCCCCATGGAATGCCCGGCAAGCTTGCTTACAATATTGGTCGTCGAAAATCCTTCGAGGGTGGGGACGATCTCGACGCGGCCACCAGCGGCAATGACGTCCTCGTGGCCGACGACGGTCTCGATAGTGTAGTCGCCGCCTTTGACCAGCACGTTGGGCCGCAGCGCGCGAATGAGCTCCAGCGGCGTGTCTTCTTCGAAGAGCACAACGGCATCCACCGCAGCGAGCGCAGCCATCACGCGGGCACGTTCGCGCTCTCCAACGATGGGGCGGGCCGGCCCTTTCAACCTGCACACCGAAGCGTCGGCGTTGAGTCCGAGCACAAGCTTCGAGCCAAAGCGGTGGCAATCCTCAAGCAGAGTGATGTGGCCAACGTGGAGCAGATCGAAGCATCCGTTGGTGAAGACGATGGTCTCGCCCGAAGCCCGCCACTCCGCCACGCGCAGCTTGATGCGGTCGAGGTCAAGGATCTTCTCGCCTGCGCTAAGACCGGAGCTGGGCGTCAACGCGGCGACCAGCTCGTGGCTCGCGATCGGCACCGTCCCAGCCTTGCCCACCACGATTCCCGCAGCCAGATTCGCCAGCTCCACCGCAGTCTCGACCTGCAGCCCCGCCGCAAGCCCAGCGGTCAGCGTGGCGATCACCGTATCGCCGGCGCCCGACACATCGTAGACCTCGCGAGCACGCGCCGGAGAGCGGTAGATGCCACTGTTGCTCTCAGTCGCGGGCCGGATAACGCTGATTCCCTTCTCGCTCATCGTCACCGTGAGGAACTTGAAGCCGTGCTCGACGACTAACTTCTGCGCGGCGGCAAACAACTCCTCCGTGTGGTGGGCAGCGACGCCGGTAGCCTCGGCCAGTTCGCCAAGATTAGGACACACACTGGTGGCGCCAGAGTATTTGCTGAAGTCCGGTGTCTTGGGATCGGCCAGCACAGGCACACCGGCGGTGCGGGCGGCGCGAATGACGGCCTCGCAGAGAGCTGAGGAAAGTGCGCCCTTCGCGTAGTCGGACAGGATGACCGCGTTGACCTTGCTCACCAGCTCGGTCGCGCGTTCGAGCAACCGCTGTGCCTCGATGGCGGGAGGAGGATCGCGGCTCTCGATGTCGAGCCGCAGAAGCTGCTGCATCCGCCCCACGATGCGCGTCTTCGAGATCGTAGGGAGCGAAGAGGAGACGACCCCCACGGTGTCGATACCGGCGCGCTCCAGAATGGCGGCAAGCTCGCCCTGCTCGGCGTCGCTGCCCCAGAAGCCGCTCAAAAACGTCTGGCAGCCCAGGCCCGCGAGGTTCATCGCCACGTTCGCCGCCCCACCCGCCCGCTCATAGCGTTGCGCGTGGCGTATCACCGGCACCGGAGCCTCGGGAGAGACGCGCTCGACCTCGCCGTGAATGTAGCGGTCGAGCATGATGTCGCCGACGACCAGGACTTTCAACTGGCGGAAGCCGCCTTCGAGCAGGTTCAGAATCGAATGAAGTTCCGGAAGCATGAACGAAAGATCTCCTCGGCAACCATCATCGCATCTTCGAAGCGCTCAGCGTCTTGTCGACTACGCGCTGCACCTTAAGGCACCGTGTCTGTCGCCTCGCCACAAAATAAAGTTGAAAACTGTGTCCTATTTTTCGGCGCCGGCGAAGTGGCAGTTTCTTGTCCACGTTTGCCACGCATTCCACCACAACTTCACCACAAAAACACCACGTCCTGCGCAGCACTTTTCTCAAAACACCCCTAAAAAACGCCCATAAACAGCAAAAACTCCCTCCGCCACCACCCTGTATTTTTTCTGCAAAAAACGAGCACGAAAATCAGCCGAGGATGGCCCGAACTTCGGCGACGACCTCCTCCACCGTGATCGACGTCAGACACTTCTTCCGCTCGACGATGCAGGTCTCCAGACCGCACCCCCAGCAGTCCGTCTGGTGGTAGAGGACACGGTGCTGCCTGCCATAGGGAAACCAGACGCGAGGCTTGTTGCGAGCCGAGAAGATGGCCACGCCGGGCGTCTGCACGGCTGCGGCAAGATGCATCGGCCCGCTGTCATGCCCAACAAAGACGCGGGCCTGCGCGAGGGCCGCAGCGCTCTCCCGCGGCGTCAGCAGCCCACACAGATTCACCACCGGGCCGGACGACACGCCGCGCCAGCCATCGGCCGCGAACTCACTCGGCTCGCTCTCCTCAGCAGCCCCCATCAGCGCCAGCCCGTGGTCAGGGTAAAGCGCAGCCAGCCGCGCCAGCAGGGCACGCCAGTTCTCGCGCCCCCAATCCTTCGACTGCACCTTGGTGCCCACGCTCACCGCAATGATCGGGCGCCCCGCGACAGGAACAAGGGCCTGCGTGGCGCGCGCATGTTCCGCCGGCGTAAGGCGCAGATCCCAACTCGCAGGATCATCGAGATGAGCATCGCCCAACTCAGCCAGATTCCGCGCCAGACGCGCACCTTCCGGCTCAAGCGCCTGCTCGGACTCCTGCCAGCGGTTCTGCTGCATGTCGGCGGTATCGGGAACACCGATCATGCGCGCAATGCCGCAGAGACGGAAGAATTTTGCATCGCGGCGCGCGGCTTCAACGCCGCGAACAGGCCCGAGATAGATCAGCACCTGAGGACGCCAGCGCACAAGCTGCCACCATAGCGAGAGCAGCTCACGTGGGCTGCGAGTGCCGACGGCGTAGCGGAAGTAGCCGTGGATGAGACCGCTGTTTTCGAGAATAGCCGCGGCTGGCGGAGCTTTGACGTTGACGGGAAAATTGGTGAGGATGCGGCGCTCTGCATCAGGAAAGGCGCGCTCGACCAGGTGCAGAGCGGGAAGCGCGATCAGCGTGTCGCCGAGGCTGCCCATCCGGTAGATCAGAACTCGCTTTGTTGAGGTCGCCATTGTCTGGTACCAGTCTGCTTGGTTCTTTGGGTTGGAGCAACTCGGCTGAACTGGATTGATAGTATGGTTTCACCTGCTCACGGCATGTCAGCGAGGATTGGCTTTGAATCACGGCAACAATCTGATCTTCATCTCGATCGCAGCGTATCGCGATCGCCAGCTCGTTCCTACGATCGAAGACTGCATCGCGAAAGCCGAGGATCCCTACAGACTTCGATTTGGTATTTGCTGGCAACACGGAGCTGGCGACGATCCGCTCCCCTATACGAGCGATGATTGCTTCAGGATCCTGGACGTGGACTGGCGCGATAGCAAAGGGGCCTGTTGGGCGCGCGCGGAGGTGATGAAGCTGTGGCGCGGAGAGGCCTGGTTTCTGCAGGTCGATTCGCATTGCCGGTTTGCGCACGGCTGGGATGAAAAGCTTATTCGAGCGATGGAGCAGACGGGAAGCCCAAAGCCGGTTTTGAGCACCTACGCGACGGCATTTGTTCCCAGCGAGAACGAAGTGCTGATGGAAGGGCCGCTCCAGATGGCCTTCCAGGGCTTCACGGATGATGGAATACCGCACATGAGGCCGGTAGCCATTCCGAATTGGGAGAGGCGAAACGCTCCTTTGCGGGCACGCTTTCTTTCAGCAGGATTTCTCTTCGCTCCCGGCAGCTTTGTGGACGAGGTGAGATACGACCCTGAGCTTTATTTCATCGGCGAAGAAGCCACGATGACGCTTCGCGCCTTCACCAGTGGATACGACCTCTTCCATCCTTGCGAAACAATCCTCTGGCATGACTATGTAAGAGCAGATGCAACCAAGCACTGGGAAGATCACACGGAAGCGAACAATGTCAGGCAGAAGTGGCATGAGCTGGATCTGATCAGCAAGAACAAGGTTAAGCGGCTGCTTGCGGGTGAGGCGGTGGAGAGTTTTGGCCTCGGTTCGGTGCGAACACTCGAAGAATATGAGGAGTATGCCGGACTGTCGTTTCGCCTGCGCAGGGCCCAGGATTACACTGTGCGGTACGAAGAGCCGCCCAATCCGAACGCCCCTTTGAACTGGGCCGGAGAGATCTACACATGGATGGTGCGAATTACACTTGAGCGCGCCACGCTGCAGGAGGGTGCGCTTGAGGACCCGGTCTTCTGGTATGTCGGAGTGAACAGCGAAGATGGTACGGAGATCTATCGTAAGGATATTCTCAAGGATCAGCTCGACAAGTTGCCTGCGGACCAGGCCAGATTGGTTCTGGTCGTCGAGTTTCAATCGGGGACCGTTCCTGCGACGTGGAGCGTGTGGCCGGTGAGTCGAACCGTGGGTTGGCTCAACAAGATCGAGGGCCGGTTGACGGAGGACGACTATACGATTGTTCTGGAAGATGAGCCTGAGTGAGAATGGGCGCGGCCGCTGGCTGCTGTAGAAGATAGAGTCGGCTGGATGGAATGAAACGGTGAAGTGATGCTCGATGCTCTTCTGATCACGCGAATGCAGGATGAGATGACAGCGGCTCTGCATGTCGAAGGGGAGATCGGCGTCGAGGCGAGCGCGGATGGCTTGATGGCGCTTGCCATGGCGCAGCATCGGGCGAATTTTGAGCTGTGGCATGAGGAGGACAAGGCGCGCGTGCCCGGGGTGCCGGATGCGGAGATTGTGCGAGTGAAGCGGGCCATCGACCGGCTGAACCAGAGACGGAACGACCTGGTGGAGACGATGGACGGATGGTTGATGGAGAGGCTGCAGCAGAATGCGGAGGCTCCGTTGCACTCCGAGACGCCGGGGCTGATGATCGACCGGCTCTCGATCCTGGCGCTGAAGATCTATCACACGCAGGAGGAGGCTCTTCGAACGAGCGCCACCGACGAGCACCGGGCAAAGAACCTGGCGCGGCTGGCTCTGCTGGAGGAGCAGCGGGGGGACCTGGCCGGATGTCTGGATTCGCTGTGGACGCAGGTGCTCGAGGGAATGCGGCGGTTCAAGCTTTATCGCCAGTTGAAGATGTATAACGATCCAACGTTGAATCCAGCTGTCTACAGTCGAACGTTAAGCTGAACTTACGTCGCCACTCGTCTGCAAATGCATGGCGGCTGGTGGCATTGCCAGGGGAGGAGAGTTGACCTTATAGCCCCCGGCTGCGTATAAAACCGAGACAAGTACAAAAGCGTAATTTTGGCTACCGTTAGAATTGAGAAGCTCAGGAAGGCCTCAGGCGACAGGATTGACGATGGCTCAGACAAAGACCGTACCCGCTGCTACGAAACGTGCAAAAACGCTGGCTGGAACTATTCCTGTGACGATTGACCATGCACGTGCTGAGATGCTTGGCCACTATGAAGCTGCCCTGCGGCTGATGCAGGAGGGCAAGTACGAGAAGGCACATGCGGCGTTCGACAAGATGCTGGCGGCGGGGCCAGGGGAGCTGGGCGATCGCGTACGCATGTACATCAACGCCTGCCTGCTGCAGGTGGCGAAGGGAAAGACCAGCTTCAGCAGCCATGAAGAGCACTACGACTACGCCATCTCGCTGCTGAACGACGGGCACTACGAGGACGCGCGGGAGCAGTTCAAAGAGATTCTGAAGGCGAATGAAAAGGCCGACTACGCCTTCTATGGGTTGGCGGTGCTGGCCAGCATGACGGGCGACTCGCATACGTGCCTGGAGCACCTGACGGAGGCGATTCGGCAGAACCCGCGGAACCGCATTCAGGCGCGGGCTGACTCGGACTTTCAGGATATGGCCGATGATCCGCGCTTCACGGAGCTGCTTTATCCGGAGGCTTAGAGCATCTTCTCCTGTTACCTGGCTCCGACTGAATGCAATGGATATCTTTTTTCTTGAGAACAACCGACCCTGCCGGCTTTGGCATTGGGTATGCCAAAGGTCAGCCAACGATGTTTCGCTGCATCGCTCGACGTGTGTTCCACCCTTGTCAGCAGAGATTTTTTCCGGCAGCCCATACGGCGGTACGATAAGGAAATGGAAGTCAGACGAGAAGTGCGCGTGCCTCCGCTGAAGGAGAACAGAGCAAGCGAAAAGACACTCCGCGTGGTGGCGATCGGGGGTGGAACGGGCCTGTCGACGCTGCTGCGCGGGCTGAAACGGTATGTGGCGACGCCGGAGCGGAGAAAAGGAACACGCCCGGAGGGGAAGACGGATGGGCCGCATGATGCACCCGGCTCGGAGCGGCGGAGGAATCAAGAGCTTCCGCGCGTGAGCGGCGACCTGGCCTGCGTGATCGGAGAGCTGTCGGCGGTGGTGACGGTGACCGACGATGGGGGCTCGTCGGGACGGCTGCGGGAAGACTTCAAGATGCTGCCTCCGGGGGACATTCGCAACTGCTTGGTGGCGTTGTCCGAGGACGAACATCTGCTGTCGAAGCTGTTTCAGTTTCGCTTCGACCAGGGCGAGTTGGAGGGGCATAGCTTCGGCAATCTCTTTGTCGCCGCGCTCTCGCACATCACGGGAGACTTCGCGCAGGCGGTGCAGATGTCGTCGCAGATCCTGGCGACACGGGGAAAGATCTTTCCTGCGACGAACACCAACGTGACTCTGGCGGCGCAGATGGACGATGGGTCGCTGGTGCGGGGCGAGACCAATATCACGGCGAGTAAACGAAGTATCGTGGAGCTGATGCTGGAGCCGGCGACGGCCGATCCGCTGCCGCAGACGCTGGCGGCGATTGAGAATGCTGACCTGATTACGCTGGGACCGGGGTCGCTTTACACTTCGCTGATTACCAATCTGCTGGTGCGGGGAATTCCCGAGGCGCTGGCGACCTCGAGGGCGACCAAGGTGTTTGTGTGCAACCTGATGACACAGGCGAACGAGTCGCTGGGGCTGACGGCCTCGCAGCATATCGAGAAGATTCTGCAGCATTGTGGCGAGATACAGTCGCCGATCTTCGACTATGCGCTGATCAATACGGGGCCTATCTCCGCGTTGCGGCTGGAGCAGTATGCGCGCGAGGGGCAGCAGCCGATCGAGGCGGACCTGGATGCGATCCGGGCGCTGGGGGTGCAGCCGGTTACGGGAAACTTTGTGCATGAAGGCGAGGTGCTGCGGCACGACTACGACCGGGTGGCCGAGAGGTTGCTGGCGCTGGGGCGGGAGCGGCCGGTTGAAGCTCTGACGGGACACTAGTTTCCCGGTTGTTCCGCTGACATTGGGTCTTGCTGCGGTGATGAATTTCATGGTCTCCCCTCTCCCCCTTTTTTTGCTAAAGTCTTCATTCTGAATGGCTTGGTGGTGTACTTTTGCTGCAAAGTCTTCATTCCAGATACTTTAGCGTAAAGTATTCATTCTGAAAGAGAAATGCCCCAGGATGTGCTCTGGGGCTTTTTCTCTTCTATATCTATTTTAGTCGTTGGGGTGGAACTCATGGGACTCTCGATTCCGCTGGATTGGCGCGGGGTTTTGATGGTTCGGGGCTTGACAAGCGTTTTTGGGGCGGTCGAGGAAGGCTCAACACCAACAGGGGGGGCGCGGCGAAACATTTCCCTCGGCGGCTAAAGCCGCGTGGGTTGGATGGCGATTATGGCGCGGCTAAAGCCGCACCCCTTCAGAAACAGCAAAGGCGAAATGCGGGGGTCTCTCCACTGCGGCGGCAAAGTGCGCCGCCTTCGGTCGAGATGACGATCTCTTTAGCGTGTTTCTGGAGAACAGACGGCTGGTTAGCTGGGGAGGTTCGCGGCGGGGGCGATTTCGACAAGGGGAGCGGAAGTTTCGAGGGTTCGCTTGAGTTGGCCGCAGGCGGCGTAGATGTCGCGGCCGCGGGGCCGGCGGATGAAAGCGGGGATGCCGGCGTTGCGGAGATGCTTCTGGAAGGCGGCTACGTGCTGGGGAGTGGGCTCGTGGAAGGGCATGCCGGGGCCGGAGTTCCAGACGATCAGGTTGATCTTCGCCTGGGATTGGGCGCGTGGATTCTTCAGCAGGGCGATGAGCTCTTCTGCGTGCTCTGGCTGGTCGTTGATGCCGCCGAGAAGGACGTACTCGAAGGTGACTCGTTCGCGGGGGCGCAGCGGCACGGTGGCGATGGCTTCGAGGAGCGCGGCAATGTTCCACTTGCGCGTGATGGGCATGATGGACTCGCGGACGACATCGTTGGAGGCGTTGAGGCTGACGGCGAGCTTGGGGCGGACGGTCTCGTGGGCGAAGTCGAGGATGCCGGGGAGGATGCCGGAGGTGCTGACGGTCATGCGGGATTCGGGGATGCGCATGGCGGCGGTGAGGAGGCGGACGGCTGCCATGAACGCTGTGTAGTTGAGGAAAGGCTCGCCCATACCCATGAAGACGAGGTTGATGCGGTCGCGACCTACTTCGACGTTGTGGCGATTGAGGACGGCGGCTACCTGGCCGGCGATTTCGCCGGGGGTGAGGTTGCGGCGGATGCCCAGCTTTGCGGTGAGGCAGAACTGGCAGTTGACGGCGCAGCCTACCTGGCTGGAGATGCAGATGGTGGCGCGCTTGTAGTCGCCGTCGTCGTGGGTGGGATGCTCCTCCTCCTCGGCGGCCTGGGTGCCGTCGCCACGCTCGCCGCCGTCGCCACCGGGCATCCAGACGGTTTCGACGGTTTCGCCATCGGCCATGCGGACGAGGTAGCGTTCGGTGCCGTCGATGGAGCGGGCGGTCTGGACGAGCTCGGGCAGGCCTACGGTGTAGCCTTCGGCGTGCATGGAGTCGCGCAGGGATTGCGGGAGGGTGGTGATCTGGTCGAGGGAGGCGACGCGCTGGCTGTAGAGAGCTTCGGTGAGCTGCGTGGCCCGGTAAGCGGGTTGGCGGAGGTGCTCCATCAGGCTAGTGAGCTCGTGGAGGGTGGCGCCAAAGAGGGCTTTAGGTCCGGTTGCCGACTTTTCATTTATTTCGTTTTTTTCGTTCAACATAGGGTAATGTTCTTATGGTGATACTTTCACGTTCTGGCTGCCGGGAAGACCGAAATGCGGCCTGCATCCAGTCTACTCTGAAGGGTGGGAGTGGCAGGCCCCCTGCCCTGCTGTGAAACAATGGAAGTTCAAGGAGCCGC